>Ga0154692_113_pt6 | contig 29449 bp, 27 predicted proteins | sample Rifle2008BG13ft_FD_116121 | JGI IMG/M metagenome (GOLD analysis project Ga0154692, IMG submission 116121) | Spirochaetes bacterium RBG_13_51_14
TCTGCTGCCTTTCAGATTCATTTCATTGAAGCCGTTACCAGTATCATAGAATTCCTGAAACATGCCATTGTTTTTGATAGAATATTTATCCAATGTTAAAGAAGAAAATGGTATAGTATAATCAACTATTACAGCGGTAACGAGAAGGACACAAGTTAGTACAGTCACAATAATTATTTGTTTGTTAATGAGATTCATTCTATGACCTGTTTTTTCTGCAATGCACATACGGTATTATCGCTCCCCATAGTTCTGTTCCATCCATTTCCGGTGCTCGCCGCTTCTGACGCGGTCCGCCCACTCCAGGTTGTCCAGGTACCACCGTATTGTTTTGTCAAGACCCTTGCCGAAATCATAACTCTGCCGCCATCCCAACTCCCGCTTGATCTTGTCGCAGTTGATGGCGTAGCGCCGGTCATGGCCGGGTCGGTCCTTGACAAAGGTTATGAGTTCTTTGTAGTGATCCTTTCCTTTCCCCAGGGCGTCAGCCATCTTTTCGCACAATACATGCACCAGCCTGATGTTTTCCCACTCGTTCTCCCCGCCGATATTGTAGGTCTCCCCGGTGTTCCCCCTGTTGACGATGAGCCAGACCGCCGCGTTGTGGTCGTCCACGTAGAGCCAGTCACGGATGTTTTTGCCGTCTCCGTATACCGGAAGCGGCTTTTCTTCTTGAATATTCTGGATCATCAGTGGAATGAGTTTTTCGGGAAACTGGTATGGTCCGTAGTTGTTCGAGCAGTTTGATATCGTCACCGGGACATGGTACGTATGATGGTAGGCCTTCGCCAGGTTGTCCGATGACGCTTTTGATGCTGAATAGGGACTCCGGGGGTCGTAAGGAGTCGTTTCGAAAAAATATCCCGTCTCGCCCAGGGAGCCGTACACTTCGTCGGTGCTTATGTGATGAAAGAGCACATCCTCCCTGCCGCGCCAGTATTCACGAACCACCTCGAGCAGGTTGAAGGTTCCCATGATATTGGTCTCCATGAAATCCTTCGGCCCGAAAATTGAGCGATCAACGTGAGACTCGGCAGCGAAATGTATCACGGTGTCCATTGCGTATTTCTCGAATAGGCGCTTGATCCCTTCAAGGTCGCATATATCGGTTTTTTCAAAAAAATAACGGGCTTTGCCATAAATCTTATCGATATCGATAAGATTCTCGGCATTGCCGGCATAGGTGAGCTTGTCGACATTGATAATAGTTCCCTTGAATTCCGGCCTGTCGAACAGGTATCTGATAAAGTTCGATCCGATGAAGCCGGCCCCGCCGGTGACCATGATGTTGGTAAGCTTACGCATAAAGTTCTTCCTTGAAATGTAGGTATACTAGTATCCCCGAGTTCCCCAAACACCCCACCGGTGTTTTCCCCTGGACTCCTGTAGCTATCTAATAAGTCAAGATGGATGCGACATCCCCCTCCCTCGATGGGAGGGGATAGGGGAGGGTGATTGTAACTCCTTATGCATCCACTAGTTATTCACCCCCTCCTAACCTCCCCCATCAAGGGGGAGGAATAATTATTAAATGTTAGGGCTTCTTTAAACAGCCCCTTACAAGCCAAATAAGCCCCCCTCCGGGGGGTTGGGGGGCATTGGGGAGAAGTCAGCCGGGGGGTGTGAGGTCATCTCTCGCACGTATTCTTCCAGCGCGTCCCGCCAGTCGCGGCATTCAATCCCCATGACACGGCGTATTTTATCTTTCGAGAGATATGAATTCCTCGGGCGCTTCACCTTTGTCGGATACTCCTCCGTCGTTATGGGGATGATGCGGACCTCACGGTCGACGCGCCGATAGTTCCGCGCCAGGGTGTATATCTCACGCGCGAAATCATACCAGGTGGTCCGTCCCTCGTTCGTGAAATGATAAATGCCGTACCGGGTCGAATTTCCGCTGATGATCGAAATAATCGCCGCGGCCAGGTCCTTCGTGAAGGTGGGGCTTCCCCACTGGTCAGCAACAACCCGCACCTCGTCTCGCTCGCTGAAGAGCCTGAGCATGGTGCGCACGAAATTGTTCCCCCGGTGGCCGTAGAGCCAGGCGGTCCTGATTATAAAATAACGACCCATTGCCGACGCGACATGCCGCTCGCCGGCCAGCTTGCTCAGGCCGTAAACGCCTATCGGGTTGGGGGTATCTTCCTCGAGGTACGGTTCGGATTTTTCGCCGTCAAAAACATAATCCGTGGACACATGCACCAGGGCCGCGCCGGCCGCCGCTGCCACGCACGCGATATTATGCGCGCCGTCGGCATTGATTGCGAAGGTCTTGTCGCGCTCATCTTCGGCATTATCAACAGCGGTGTACGCCGAGCAATTGATAATCCAGCTCACGTCGGAGCGGGCGATAAAATCGCGTAACGCCTTGAAATCGGTTATATCGACATCAATGTCGGAAGCAATGTACGGTTGGTAATCGCGCTTCAAGAGGACTTCCACATCCGATCCAAGCATACCCCTGTTTCCGATGAGCCAGATCATATATCCATCCTGTCTCTTAAAAACGGGAGCAATCCGTCCTTTTTGGATACAATCGGCGTTTGCACCGGCCACTCTATGCCGATATCGGGATCATTCCAGCGGATACCCGCGTCAAGGGCAGGATCGAATTCCTCGGTGCATTTATACAGGAGGTGCGCATCATCCGACATGACCGCGAAGCCGTGCGCGAAGCCCTGCGGTATGAAAATCATCCGGTTGTTCTCATCGGAAAGCTCGATTCCGAGCCATTGCTTATACGTGGGGGAATCTTTCCTGATGTCCGCAATTACGTCCCACACCCTCCCGCTAACGACGCGGACCAGCTTTCCCTGCGCGCGAGGGGGCAGCTGAAAATGAAGGCCGCGGATGACGTTTCTTTTCGACAGCGAATGATTGTCCTGCACGAACCGGTAGGGGATTCCTCCCCGCGTGAACTCGGACTCTTTATACGATTCAAGAAAAAATCCCCGGTCGTCCGGGAACAGCCGCGGTTCAACCAGAACCAGACCGTTCATCCCGAGATTGGTGAATGTGAACGGCATTATATTTTTTCCATTTCGAGTAATTTCAGCAGGTATTCGCCGTACCCGGATTTTCTCAGCGGTTCGGCGATTTTACACAGCTGGTCCGCGCTGATGAATCCCATAGTGTATGCGATCTCCTCTATACAGGAGATCTTAAGTCCCTGACGGTCCTCAATGGCCTTCACGAAAAGCGCTGCGTCGATCATGGATTCATGGGTGCCGGTATCGAGCCAGGCGAATCCGCGGCCCATGATCTTGACCTTGAGCTTTTTCCGCTTCAAGTACTGGTTATTGACCTCGGTTATTTCAAGCTCCCCCCGCGCCGAGGGTTTGATCGATTTCGCTATCGACACGACTTCATTGTCATAAAAATATAGACCCACCACAGCGTAATTTGATTTCGGCTGCTTCGGCTTTTCCTCAATTGAGAGGACATTTCCGCTGCCGTCGAACTCGACCACGCCGTACCGTTCCGGGTCGTTCACATAATATCCGAAAACGGTCGCCCCCGAAACGTCCGCGGTCGCGTCCCGCAGCAAGTCGGTTATGCCGTGCCCGTAGAAAATATTGTCTCCCAGGATAAGGCACACCCGGTCCGATCCGATGAAATCTTCTCCCACGAGAAAGGCATCAGCTAAGCCGCGGGGGTAGTCCTGCACCTTGTACGCGAGTGTAATTCCAAGATGGCCGCCGTTTCCCAGGAGTTCCCTGAAATGCGGGATGTCCATGGGCGTTGAGATTATCAATATATCGCGTATGCCCGCCAGCATGAGCATGGAGAGCGGGTAGTAAATCATGGGCTTGTCATAAACAGGCAGAAGCTGTTTGCACATAACGTGAGTGATCGGATAGAGCCTGGTGCCGGACCCGCCGGCCAAAATTATTCCCTTCATAATACCTCGCTGCAATGGATGTGCGGTGCGCCGGCGGCGCCCCGTGGATTATCTCAAGAATGTAATCGATTATTGTTGCAGCACTAAACGTAAATTTAAAAAATGTCAAATTTTTTTTATCGTAATTTTTTATACGCGCCGACCATCTGATACACCGCGATCCTGCACGCCAGGCGCAGGTTTTGCGTTAGAAATTACCATCATGAGTGTTTAATCTGCTGAATCTCAGAATCCGCCATCGCTTTTCCAGAGCACGCGCCTCGAGCATACGATCGGGGTTTACCGCGACGGGAAACCCAACCAGCTCAAGAAACGGTGAATCGTAGATGCTGTCTCCAAAGAAGGCGCACTGCGCGAGAGGAACGCCCTTAGACGCCGCGTACTCACGGCCCAGTGCGACCTTGCCCTCGGCGAAGCTGTATGGTTTAACCGGCTCAGTGAAGCGTCTCCCGTCATTCTTGAAGCGATTGGCGATCATGGCATCCATACCCAGGTATTCTGCGAAAGGCCCGGCGATACAATCGTTCTGCGCGGTGAGCAGGGCCACACGGCACCTCATCCTCTTGCACTGGACGATTATTTCTTCCGCCTCCCGGTATATGCTGCGGCGCCCCGCATCGTTAAAAAAGGATCTTCCCTTATCGCGGAATTCATCGACCGCGAGCGGACCGATTCGGAAACGATGATACCGTATGTACTCTTCAATGTCCATGCGCCCCTTGCGGAAGTCCCGGTAGAGCCTGAAGAGCCACGCCCGTTCCGCCCAGCCCTTGAGCTCCCGACGCGACCGCCAAGCGGCCCACAGCGAGTCCGTATCGGCGTCGGTGATTGTTTCATCCAGGTCAAAAAAGGCAATAGCGGCATCATGCGGTATATCATGCCTGTTTTCAGGTTTCATATCATACCCTGCGGCACACGCCGCATATTGAGAGTGGCAATTTTAGGAAAGTTTGATATTAATTCAAGGAATTAAAACGATGTGAGAGAAAAATTTCAATCTACGCTGGTTTTCGCCAAGTCATGGAGCTTCCTGACCATTATGTCCAGATCCCTGGATTTGGCGGAAAGCTTCTGCGCTCCATCGGAGTAGATCTGTGTTATTTCGTTCAGGTTGGTAATGGATTTCACGATTTCGTTCATGGAATACTTCTGGCTTTCAATGGACTTCTGCATCTCGTCGGAAAGGTTCTGTACGGAATCCGCCTCCTCATTGACCTTCCGGTTGATTTCCTTCTGCTTCTCCATATGCTCCCACACTTCTCCGATCTCAATACTGATGGTGCTCACCCCCTGTATGATCTGCATGATAGTCGTCACGGTCTCATTTATATTCGCCATGCCCCTGCCGATCTCCTCCACGTTGGCCTTGATGAGCCCGTCGATCTCCTTGATGCTCGAAGCGGTCTGGTCGGCGAGTTTTGATATTTCATCGGCGACAACGGCGAAACCCCTGCCAGCCTCGCCGGCCCGGGCCGCCTCAATAGCGGCATTGAGCGAGAGCAGGTTCGTCTTGTCTGATATGTCGCCGATCATGCCGACGATGCCGGTCATCTTCCCGGAACTCTCGTTTACCGTGGTGAGGCTCTGGCTCATGGCGTTCAGGGCGTCGCCGCCGCGATTTGCCACATCGGAAACTTCATCGGTCAGGGAAATGGTGTGCTGTATCCGGTCCGCCACCAGGCGCAAGTTTTCCGTTAGGACACCGATGTTGCCGAGGAGCGACCGCATACTGTTGTATTGCCCTTCGACATTCTCGCTCACCAGATCAACGCCGCCGGACACTTCTTCCGATGTAGCAGTCAACTCTTCGACAGCCGATGCCTGGCTCTGGGACTGTTCCAGGAAGGAGTCCGCGCTGACGGTCAGATCCCAGGAATGCGCCGTGAGCTTTTGAGAAGTTTCGGTAATCAACAGCTTAAGGTCCCGGATCAGCCGGAATTGTTTTTCATTTCTATCCGATTCCTGCACTGCCTTGTCAAGGGCGTTGTGATTAATTTTGCAGATGTGATACGACAGCACTCCCACTGCTATCATGGTGATTATCGTATCCGCCAGGTAATCAATCAGCACATCGTCACTTATTCCGAACTTGCCGCCGGCAACGAAAGCGAATATCACGAAGACTCCTATGTTGCCCGCCGTGTATATTAATATGGCGGATTTTCTTTGCGTAATCACCAGCGGCGTTAACGCCATAAGTCCCGGTATGAACACTATGGTATCAAGAACAACTATTGAATTCGTATCCGTATCGAAAAACATGGTCCCCCATGCGGCCAAAAGGGCGATAATCAGCATGAGATGCGCGGAGATATTGAAATATCCGCGCTTGAGAAGAACGATAATGATCCCGGTGCATATGAATCCGATGAAGAGAGGCAGTTGAACTTCTATGCTGGTGCCCCGTATAAAATTAATGACGCCTATCACCGGCAGCATTATGAGTATGGTAACGCATATGGAAAATATCACTTTTGATTTCTGTTTCAGAACATAGTTGCTGTCATTATAAGCGCGTAAGAAATGAGCTATACTATTAGAAAACATATCGGCCTCGCTTTTTATGTTGAATCGATTACAATCAATCCGGATGATGGAGCTGCCGGAGTCAAGACTGTATGTCAGAAAATCATCTTTATATCACGGTATTTGATATTCATTGGATTTGTTGCATAACTACTCATAATTATTCATTTTTAGGGTCTGTCTAATAAGTCAGTTAGGATACAACATCCCCCTCCCTCGATGGGAGGGGACAGGGGAGGGTGATTCTAACACCTGATGCATTCAGCAGTTAGTCACCCCCACCTAATCTCCCCCATCAAGGGGGAGGGATAATTGATGAATATTCGGACTTTTTAGACAACCCCTGAAAATCATTGATTATTGAGTTTTGCAACAAGTCCAATGGAATGATACAAGATAATTATCGATAAAATCAATCCATTAATTTCATCATTTTTAATACAGTCGCGGCGCAGCCTCCGCATTAGGTTTACAGTACATATCCTGAGACAATCGGCGTATATCATGCACGTATTTAGAGTTCATTCAAAACGTTAAATACGCTCTATGCGGTGCGTCTCCGTACCAATCACCCTATTTCGGGTCGTCCAAAATCAATGGCGATTCCCTCAAGAGTGAGGCAATGATTATATTTATAACCGCCAGAACGATAAAGACGACCATGAAGGGAATCATTCCAAGCTTGTTCATTCCAAGTATGAAGAGGATACCGGAGACCTGCCCGGCGAAGAGGATGATGCCCTGCGACAGGGACTCCGGTGCCGGATAGCTTACCTCGGCTCCGTACTGAAAACCGATGGGGGCGCCGGCGCCGAGAAGGAAGAACCCCAGAACGAACGAGGAAACCAGCATGGGCGCGTAGCCATCCGCGATTGTCATGCCGATGAGGCCTGGCGTCATGAGCGTCAGAGCCGCCACCAGGAATATTTTCCTCTTGCGGAACTTGTCCGAAAACGGAGGCACGACCACGGCCCCGATTATCCCCGCGATGAGCATCATGCCGCCGACGAGGCCGGTCTGCTCGATGGTGAGCCCCTTTATCTCGCAGATCTGGTCGATGCAGGTGCTCAGGGCGTTGAATATGCCCAGGCCGATGAAGAACAGGCCGATGGTCAGTATCATATCACGGTGCTTGAAGATGTGCTTGATGCCATCGAAGGTGAGGAAGCGCTCTTCCTCTCTTTCTGCGCCAGGTGGCGTGGGAGGATACTCTTTAAGAAAAATGATGAGCGCCAGCGCGCCGATAGCGGAAATGATGCCATAAGTCAAAAGCATCCCACTCAGATCATACGTGTCGCCTGTTTTTATTATCATGAATGGAGTGGCGATCATGACAATAATGATTCCCAGGAACTGCGCGAGTGTTCCCAGGCCAACGGCCGTTGCCCGCTCGTTTATGGGAAACCAGTGGACCACCACCTTCGTGACCGCGTTGATGATGAACGGCTGGGCCACGGCGAGGCCGATTTGCGCTATAACGACCATGGTGTAGCTTGAGGCAAAGATACCCTTCATCATGCCGAATATTCCCGCAAGCGCGGCGCCGATGCCGACACCGATACGGATGCCGAAGGTGTCGATCACGTAGGACGCCGGTATGCAAACAATGAGAAAAACAGCCATGAAGATCATGGAGAGAATATCAATCTGAAGGGCTGATGCATCATATACAATCCGCGCCTCCCGCGCTATGGGTGCGAACGTAAGCCACTGCATCTGGATGATCGTCGTGATAATGAAATAGACCAGCAGGACGATCCACCGGTATCCGTATATCCTGTATTCCGCTTCTTGTGCCATCACGTTTTACCTCATTTTATTCGGTGCCCGGCCATATCATCCCGCCCGGCTGTTAAGAATTGAAAACAGCGCTTTATTTCTCTCGTATAGTTTCTTAAAGATTTCGAAATTTTTATCGTACAGTTCCCGATATCGCGTCCGCGGCTCGTATGTACTCTTTACCGGTATGAGCTCTTTCGCATCGGAAAATGACGCCAGGAGGCCCAGTCCAACGGCGCACGCCACCGTTGCTCCCTTGGCGCCCGCGTTCTGCGGGTCTTCAGTTGTCTCGATCACGCGGCCGGTGATATCGGCCATGATCTGGCAGCCAACATCTGATTTGGCGCCGCCTCCCACGAAGCGGAGCCGCTCCCGGTGGGGTATCTTCCGCTCCATGGCCTCCAGCATCCACCGCTTGTGGAAGGCTATTCCCTCCAGCACCGATCGGATCATCTCACGCTTTCCGGTGTCGAGCGAGAGGTTGAAGAACATGCCGCGCGCGTGAGAGTCCTCCCGCGGCGAACGGTTCCCGTGGAGCCAGGGGGTGAAAAGCACGTTGCCGGCGCCCGGCGGCGTTTCACTGACGACCCTGTTCATGAAATCGAACAGAGTTTCATATTCCTGCGTCTTATCGACCATATGCTGAGACTCACCATACATGCCGATGTCGTCTAGTGCCAGGTGATCGCGCGCCCACTTCAGGCATGCACCCGAGGTCTCCTGTTCCGCGGTGTAATTATAAAAACCGGGGATGGCGCCCAGGATAGAAGCGATAAAATTAGCGATATCAACCATTCGCGTATCCACATTTGATATGATCCAGCCGGATGTGCCGATATAGACGTGCGTGTCATACCGGTCAAGGCACCCGGCGCCGATAGTGGTGAGCGACGTGTCACCCCCGCCACCGAAGATCGGTATGCCCTCGACAAGTCCCATCTGAGCCGCAGGCGCAGGAAGGAGATGCCCCACCACGTCTGTGGAGTCAACCACCGGCGGCAGGTGGTCCATGTTCACGTCGAACTTTTTACATAAGCCCCGGTGCCATCCCAGCTTCCCCGGGCGCGTATCGTACAGGAAGGTGAGGTGTGCGGAGTCGCGCGTCATGCCGTACCTGCCCGTACAGCGGAGGATCAGGTAATCCTTGACATCGAGCCACTTGTAGGTGCGCTTGAACAAATCAGGTTCATTATCCTTCACCCAGTGGTATTTCCAGAGCGGGTCCTTGGGCGTGGCGGCCAAGCCTCCGGTTATCCGAAGCGATTCAATCGCAGTGCGGGCGTTCCACTTTCCGTCGATTTTAATGAGGCCGTTGAACAGGTACCGGGCGATCTGCTCAGCGGACCGACCATCAAGGTAGATCATCGGATTGCGCAGCGCCCTGCCCTCCTCATCGACGAGCACCGAACCCTGCATTTGCGCGCAGAAGGTCATTGCCTTGATGCGCGCGGGAACCACGCCAGACCGTGCCATTATGATCTTAGTTGCGCCGCAGATGGCAGACCACCACTCATCCGTTTTCTGCTCAACGCCCCTGTCCGGCGTGGTATAGAGAGGATATTCCACCAGACATGAATCGATCAGGTCGATTCGCTCGCTTATGCGGTATATGCACGATTTGTTTCCCGTTGTTCCGACATCATGAGTGACTACAAATGCTTCAGCCATCGCATTTCTCTTATTTTTATTATTTCCAAACCTGCTCCTCGGCTACCTATCAATCTCATTCCGCTAAGCCCCGGTTTTCTTAAATAGATAACGCATCCACCTCAAAGCGAAAATCATGGCGGATATCGATCCTTAATCTCAGCCCCTCCGGGCACCCATCAGAATGTTTATGATCCAATGTTTTTTCCGTAATATCTGAGCATAATCATAATTAAAAGACTAATTTTCATCAAATAAAAAAAATAGCCTTGAAACTGCTGCTGTTCAACCTGCCATCCTGCAGCTCACCCTCATGTAAACGCATCTGTGTCTGTATTAATGTGGCAACGGATGCCGATTGAAATAACCATTTTTAAAAAAAATGATGTACAAGTCGGTGAAATTTTGGGTAATATGATTATAAAAATCCCTCCCCCTTGATGGGGGAGGTTAGGTGGGGGTGAATAACTGCTGAATGCATCCGGCGATCACCCTCCCCTATCCCCTCCCATCAAGGGAGGGGAAAAAAATTCACCTAACTCAAGTAATTTAACATCCAGTTAAAAATAACAACTCTAAAAAGTAAAATTGAGCAAAACCATTACACTTCCGAACATCATTATCAACAACCTTGAAAGCGGTCGTCCAGACCTGCCTGAAAGGTTTTGCAAAGAAATGTTAAAGGCATATCAGCTCAACGGTATTGCCATTGCAGTCAAAATTGGCACACGATTCAGAATATGCGCATGCCGCAATCTATTCAATAATATTCCTGGTCTGGAGTTCAGTTTCACCGAGCCGGATATCATATCTGTTTCTGATCCAGGACATGAATATATAAGAGATAATCTACTCTATATACCCGATTTTAAACGACAGATAATCCTAATAATTTCACCCGCTGAAAAAAATCAGAATATCTTATCAGAAATCCAGTATGCCGCCGATCTTCTGTCAATTTCAATGGCCTTCCAGAAAAAACAGGCGTCACTGCTTGATAAATATAGAAATTATCTGAACATATTTCAGAAATCACCAAACCTCACGGCCATCTTGAACACGCGCGGCGAAGTGGTTGAATGGAATGAAGCCGCTGAACAGCTTTACGGAAGGGAACTTAGTAGCGGCCCTGTCAGTTATCTGGACTTCATCCATGAAGATGAAATCACACGGATTCGGGAGAACTTCGCCGGTCTGTACCGTAACTGCGAAAATTTCCGGAAAACACTGGACCCCAACCGGATGATGAACGATCCGTCATACCGCGAGACCTCTTATGAAAGAATCATGCAGATGGGAGCCCACCAGGGATTAACGAAATTGACGAGCCGAAGCGGCGACAAGTCCCTTGTAGTGGATTATACCGTTAGCCTCATCTTCGATCCTGAAACGCTTGAAACAAGCGGCTGCATCGTCACCACCACCGATATCACCCACAGAAAAGAGCTGCGGGAACAGATGGAAGAGTCCGAACGAAAATACCGCGATCTCTTTAAGCTTATACCTCTCTTTTCCATGCTCATCGACACCTCGGGGAAAACCGTCGATTTCAATTATATTTCCTCGGAAGATTACGATCTTAATTCAATGAAATTTGATGGCATTTCATATATGGACTTCATCCATAGAGACGACCAGAAACGGGCGGCAACGCTCTTCATAGACCTTTACACCAAAGCAATTCATTTCAAAAACCAATGGATCAAAGACGCGACCATCACGAAAGAGGAATGCGCCCTGAAGCTGCGCTCCCTGCGGATAAACAACGAGCCGCTCCGGCTGGTAAGCGGAAAGAGAGACCACATTTTTGAAACTGAGTTCACGGCCAGCCTCTGGATCAGTGAATCGAATCTTGAGATAAAAGGCGCCCTTCTCTCGGCCATCGACGTCACCGAGCGTAATAATTACCGGCGAAGGCTCGAGGAGTCCGAAAAGAAATACCGCGAACTCGTAGAAGAAAAAACCCGGGATATCATATTCTCCCTGGACGGCAAAGCGCGTTTCGTCATGGTCAACAGCAACATACGGGAAAAACTCGGATACCCTGAAGATGCCATAATCGGCAATTATATCATCGATATCCTCTACAAGGACCCCAATGACAAAAATCAGATCAACCGCGAAACCTTTCTGGAAAATATCGACCGCGTCCTTAAAAACAAAAAATCTGATGTCCGGTTCAAGGCAGTGTGCGATCATAAATTCCTTGGTGAACCGGTAACCCTTCAATTCAAACTTGACCCCATAATGGAAAACGGAGAGGTCATTGGGGTTATGGGCTTCGCATCGGAGATATCTGACGACCCCCTGAGGGAATATCTGGAGGAAGAGACCCTTTCCTTCACGATTGACAACCGCCTCACTATAGCGGATGAGGTAAGCTTCCGTATCACGCGAAACCTCAGGAAATACCTAAATCATGGAAAAATGAACCTCCTCCGCCTTGGTCTTCGGGAAATGATCATCAACGCCATTGAGCATGGCAATCTGGGCATAACCTACGAGGAAAAAACAACAGCACAGAAAAATCAAAGCTACCATGACCTTCTTCAAGAAAGGCAGATGAGCGAGGAGAACAAGCACAAAAAAGTTTACATAGAATACAAGCTCTGCGAAAATACGGCCACATACACGATACGTGATGAGGGCGCCGGCTTTGATCATGAAAAATTTTTCAAACTCAAAGCCGCCAGGCTCAATGAGCAAATGGCACAGCACGGCAGGGGTATATTAATCACACGTTCAATTTTTGATGATATTCGCTATAACGAAAGAGGAAATCAAGTAATGTTAGTCGCCCATTTTCAGAATATGTAAAAATTAATATGTATAATTGAGTAACAATGTTTAGTGAAGTATCTTGAATAGATATAATCACAATTTGAATAAATTTATTATTTACGTGGATCATTAATTGTTTACTCTGACCCCGGTATTATTTACTCTATTTACTCTGACCCCGGTTCCCGGTTTTATTCATTTATGTCTCATAAACCACAAAAAAGGTTCCTTTAACCTTATACTCATTTAATTAATCCCCATCTTCCTAAAATTCCGTTCAGTTTATTAAAGTAGCTATCGATATATTAATAGGCTAAATAACGATACGGGTAAATGATATATGCTTAATGTTGGTGATATTAAAATCGCGCAGAAGAGTTTTTCTGAACCGTCCCTGCAGCAACAGGCGATAAGAAATTGCCAGGAACTTTCTTCTGCTGCTGGCTTTTTTAATATCCTGAAAAATCAGATCCAGACGATTGAGCAGGCAAGCGCCGGCAGTACCGATAGAGCGGACATATTGCATAATAACCGTCCGTCATCCGAACCTGATAGAAATAAATCTTATCAGGAACCCATGAACCAAATTGAACGGAAGGATGACATGCCGCGGTCTTCGGGCGCGGCAACCGAGCAGGGTCAAAAATCTCCGGCCCAGACACCGGCGAAAGAAACCAAGGCCGCTGATGCCGCGAAAAGCCAGCTGGAAAAAAAACCGTCAACTGAATCAAACCAGAAGAAAGTTCATGAGAACAATTCCGAACCCGGTTCACAGATTAACCAAAGGCAAAAAACAAAAAAAACAGATGAATCAGAACTGCACGAGCTCCTCAAACAGCTCAATCAAATGATGGAAATAATGAAGGTCAAGGATCATTCCGAGATACGTAACGGGAGACTTGCCGCACGGGAACCGCATGATCTTCTCCTCGAATCGAGAATGAATTCCGATCGGAAAGCGATAAAACAGATCCTGGATAAACTCGACGCCATTTCGCCGAAACTGCGCGGCGGGAATGTTCCGGCAACCCTGGCTGAACAGATCGCGGCTGTTGCCGCGGGCATCAAAGGACTGCTTGGAAAGATGAAATCAGCGCATGAAAAACATCTGAATCAGAAAACCACGGCCGTCCCTGACACGAACGTCCCGGGCTTGAAGGATCTGCTGGTAAAAATTGAGTTGCTGCTCGAAGGAGTCAGGGGAGAAAGCTCCCATAACCGGTCAGGTGCCGAAGACCGGGGAAGCGGCGATTCCGCAAATTATATCCACCTTAAAAGCGACACATCCATGAAGCGCCCGGACGCGTCGTACCCCCAGCAGCTGAAAAACAGCGTATTCAGGGAAAGCCTCGATACCATCATCCAGAACGCGAAAGTCACGGTCAAGGACAGCCAGAACGGATCATTTTCGGTGCGCCTGTATCCCCGCGAGCTGGGCAGCGTGAACATAAGCCTCGGTCTCCTCGAAGGAGTCATTCATGGGAAATTCCTGGTTGAAACCCAGGAGGCGAAAAACCTACTCATGAACAACCTCGAGCATATGAGACAGCAGCTGCAAGACGCCGGAATATCTGTGGGGGAATTCCTGGTGAACGTTAACGATCAGCGAGGAAAGCTCCTGCGCGATACCGACGAAGAACGACATAGCGTCGCTCTTCCGACTGACAATGCCGGTGAGATTAAAAGTGAATACGAGACGAACTCGAAATCATATCATGACGGTCATATTGATGTGGTCATATAGGAGGAATGCATGAAGGTAACAAAGATGTCCGCGGAAGAGATGATAGCGGCCCGCTTGGAAGCAGATATGATAAATAAAAAGATCAACCACGGCCACGAGGGGAAGAAGGGCGGCATGGACAAAGACGCCTTCCTCAAGCTCCTCATCACCGAGCTGCGCTATCAGGACCCGACACGCCCGATGGAAGACCGGGAGTTCATCGCTCAGATGGCCCAGTTCTCGACGCTGGAACAAATGACCAACATGAACAAGGAAGTAATTAATTTATTGAAGAGCTCACGATCAGCCGAAGCCTTCTCCCTCCTGGGCAAACACGTGGACGCGTTGAATCCGGAGACCAGCCGGCGGGTATCCGGCATGGTTTCTTCGATTCAGTACGATGGCGACGAGCATATGCTGATGGTGGGGGACGAGCGGGTAAGGATCAGCGACATACACACGGTCCGCAATGCTGAAACCGGCGCCGCGAATGCGGCCGCGCCGCAGACAATAACAAACACGCTTTCGACCAGCGTAATTAATAACGCGGTGCCGTCGACCGATAACCAGACAAAAAGCAGGGATGCTATACAGACCAAATAAATTTACTGATACAGGAGATTTGCCACTATGATGCGCGCACTCTTTTCCGGCGTTTCTGGCCTGAAGAACCACCAGACCAGGATGGATGTTATCGGGAATAACATCTCGAATGTCAACACCTACGGCTTTAAAACAAGCAGGGTGACCTTTCAGGATATGATATCCCAGACCCTCTCCGGGGCCGCGAGGCCCGAAGAGAACCGAGGGGGTGTTAATCCGAAGCAGGTTGGACTCGGGATGACCATTGCGTCAATCGATAAAATCTTCACCCAGGGAAGTCTTCAAACAACCGGAAACCAGACCGACCTTGCGATATCCGGCGACGGTTTCTTCGTCATATCCGACGGCGACCGGAAATATTACACCCGGGCGGGCACATTCGGCCTTGATAAAGACGGCACGCTGGTGAATCCGGCCAATGGCCTCAAAGCCCAAGGGTGGATGGCGACTCCGGATGAGCGCGGCGAAATGGTGATTAATTCGAGCGGCACCACTGAGGACATCATCATACCCATTTACGGAAAAGTCGACGCGCGGGAGACGGCGAACATCAAATACAAGTGCAACCTTGACTCGCGGTATGCCGTCGTTCCGCCCAACGCAACGGCACGAATGCGGTCGTCAGCGGGGATCACCACCAACCTCGACGCCTATGACCGCCAGGGGAACATACACCGGCTCAGCATGATATTCTGGAAAACAGGGCCGAACCAATGGACCGCGTCCGGCGCGATCACCGACACGACGATCCCGCTCACTCTTGACGTTCCCGCCGGAGCGGGTCAACAGAACAACGTCAACCCGTCGGCCCGGATCAATCTCCGGTTCAGCCCGGACGGCAAGCTCGTATCAATGGCCGATGAAGGGACGCCAGACGAGCTTAACCAGGGGACCCTCACGGTGAACGCCAACTACCGGGTTGCCGGAGACCCCAATATACGAACGATACAGCTCGATCTTGGCAAGGCAGGACTGCTTGAGGGGATAACCCAGTTTGCATCACCGACCACCACCAGGGCCGTTGAACAGGACGGCTACAATATGGGCTACATGGAATCGTTCAATGTGGATAACTCCGGTGTAATCACCGGGGTGTATTCCAACGGTACGAAGCGTAACATTGGGCAGGTCGCTATGTCGGTTTTCACCAACCCGCAGGGCCTCCATGCCGTGGGCGAAAATCTCTTCGAAGTATCGAACAATTCAGGCATGCCGAACACCGGCGAGGCCAATCAGGGCGGAAGGGGCAAAATCGTGGCCGGCACCCTGGAGATGTCCAATGTGGATCTTTCCGATCAGTTCGTGGATATGATAATAACGCAGCGCGGCTTCCAGGCCAACTCGCGGTCAATCACGACATCCGACCAGATGCTGCAGGAGCTGTTGAACCTGAAGAGATAAGATAGGAATTAAAGATGTAATAAGAAAGGCGGCTCGATAGAGCCGCTTTTTTATTCACGCGAATTAATGCGCCGGCGCCGGTTCGGCCGGCTCTTCCTTTTTCGGCGTTTTCTCATAGGTGCTGATTTTCAACAGATCATAAATCCAGCAATACTGCGTGTATGCCGAATAGAGCAGGGAAAAACCCAATAGAAGAAGAACAAACATACCGAACCGGGACGGTTCAAGGGAGAAAACATTCAGGATAAAGGCGAGTCCGAAAATGACCCTGACATACCGATCTGATGCGCCGATGTTCTTTTTCATTTCCATAGAGATCCTCTTGTATTGTGCATGATTACCGCCCGTTAATGAAAGTATTAAAAACCGGTATTTAATCTGCAAGAAAAATTTTATTATTGACTATTTTTTTGTAACTACTCAGCTTTGCATACAATTATGCCATGAATAGTCAGAAAATATTAATATAATAAGGCTGTCTGATAATTACCTTTCCCCCTCCCTCGATGGGAGGGGATAGGGGAGGGTGATTAAAAAGGAAATTGATTCTTTCGTAATTGCCTCGCAAAATACACTAAACTGCGTGGCATTAACTTTTTTCACCCTCACCCCAACCCTCCCCCCTCAAGGGGGAGGGTGACCTTATTTCAATTTTTGCCTAAGTCGAGTAGTTGAGTAACTACATTTTTTTGTATTTTAATTGCTTTATGTAACATTCTACAACCTAACATAAAACAGAGGGAACATCAATGGCGCGCATATTATCCGGCATACAGCCGTCCGGCACCCTCCATATCGCCAATTATTTCGCGATGATGAAGCCCATGATCGAATACCAGTCCGATAACGAACTCTTCTGCTTTATCGTCAACTACCACGCCATGACGAGCAACCAGGAAGGCGACCGTCTGAGGAACTATACCGTTGAAGCTGCCATCGATTTCCTCGCCCTGGGACTCGACCCTGAACGGGCGTACTTCTGGGTACAGTCTGACGTCCCGGAAGTAACAGAGCTGACGTGGATCCTATCATGCCACACTTCCCTGGGATTACTCGAACGAAGCCACAGCTACAAGGACAAGGTCTCTCATGGAATCGTGCCCAATACCGGCCTCTTTATCTACCCGGTGCTCATGGCTGCGGACATACTTCTCTACCAGGCCGAGATCGTTCCGGTCGGGAAGGATCAGAAACAGCATGTCGAGATTACCCGCGACATCGCCCTGCACTTCAACAGCCTCTACGGCGATGTGTTCGTGATTCCGGAACCGAGGATATCCGATGACGTTGCGGTGATCCCGGGAATCGACGGGCAGAAAATGTCCAAGACATACGGTAACACCATCGATATATTCGAGGACGAACAGTCGCTCAAGAAAAAGGTGATGAAGATCGTGACCGACTCCACGCCGGTGGATGAGCCGAAGGACCCGGAGAAATGCAACCTCTTTGCCCTGTACCGGCTATTCGCGGATGAGAAAAAAATTGAGAGGATGCGGGAACGCTACTTGAAGGGCGGCATCGGATACAGCGACGTAAAGAAAGAACTCTTCGGCCTAATATGGGAGTACTTCGCGCCATTTAGGAAAAAACGGGAAGATTTAAGCAAAGACAGGGCAGAGGTTATCAGGATTTTAAAGAAGGGTGCCGATAAAACGCGCATGGTCGGGAGTAAAACGCTCGCCCGGGTTAAGAAGGCTACCGGGCTTTCGTACGATTCTTATTGAATATGGAACAGGCGCCTCGTGACCGGTCACGGAGCGAGGCGCTTCTGTAATATACTAAAATTTTCTGAAATTCCTTCCGCCACCCCGTTTGTCGGTTTTCTGGCGTGCTTCATCGACTCGCAGGTTGCGGCCGTCGTAACTAAAGCCATCCAGTTCATTTTTAGCGTTTTCAGCCTCAGCCTGGTTTGACATTTCCACGAAGCCGAATCCTTTGTCGCCAATAATCCGCACGTCAATGACGGTTCCGTGATTTGAGAACAGCTCTTTCAATTGTGCCTCGGTCACTGAATAGCTGAGGTTGCCCACGAATAGTTTGCTACCGTGCATACCAAACTCCTTTGTACTAAGATCTTAGGCTTAACAATATCTTCGAATAGGAGATAGCAGCATGTGGGCCTTTCCTACATCCTAATTCCAATACTATCAAGCTTGTATTAGCAATTTTATTTTGTCGATGGAAATAATCAACTACTTTATTTATTTATCAGGGAAGCCGCTTTATCTTTTCCAGAAATTGGCGCATGTGTTCCGGCAGTTCTGCCGCGAAGGTCATTGTCCCGCCGTCCTTGGGATGAGTGAACGCGAGCCCGACGGACGCCAAGAGCAGGTACGGCACCCGGTATTTCTCCCACGTCTTGGAGTAGAGAGGATCGCCGACAATGGGTGTGCCCAGAGCGGAACAATGGACGCGGATCTGATGGGTCCTGCCGGTGTGCAGTTCGATATCGAGCAAAGAAAAAACGCCCAGGCGGCTGTTCCATACCTGTCTCAGCGTGAACACTGTTACAGCCTTCCTCCCCTTCTCGTCCACGGCCATCTTGTGCCGGTACTTCCGGTGTCTGCCGATCGGCAGGTCGATGATGCCGTGATCGGTCCGCGGCTTTCCGATAACAACCGCAGCGTATTTTTTCCGGACGCGCCTGCCGCTGAACTCACCGGTGAGAAACCGGTGCGATGCATCGTCCTTGGCGATCACCATAAGCCCGGCGGTATCCTTGTCAAGCCGGTGAACGATCCCGGGCCGCTCAGCACCGCCGATCGACGAAAGGTCCTTCACGTGATAGAGGAGTCCGTTGACCAGGGTCCGGGTCCAGTTGCCGGCGCCGGGATGCACCGCCAGGCCCGGCTGCTTGTTAATCACCAAGATGGACGAGTCCTGGTACACGATATCAAGCGGTATATCCTCCGGCGCCAATTCAAGCGGTACCGGTTCGGGAATCTCGACGGTGATGACATCATCCGTCCTGACCCTGTGGTTCTGCTTGATGACACGCCCATCAATTCTGATGTGACCGCTTTTTAACAGCTTCTGGACATAACTCCGCGACAGGTCCTGCTCCAGCGATGCCCGCAGGAACTTGTCAATCCGCTCGAGATCGTTCTCTTCCGAGACTATTATTTCTATTACATTCGATGGCATATGAATCAAAATAGCACAGGAGAAGCCTTTTTTTACCGGTGCGCCGTATCACCCGCGCTCATTGATACGGTCTCCCGGTCGATTGTCTGTCGTTATTGCACACATAAACGATACGCTGCAATTATAATATTTTTCAGAAATAAAAAATCACATGCCTGCGGAAAAATGTCATCCGACATAAAAACCCGTCAGATTGACGCCAGGCAACGCGGATGAAATCCGTTATTCATTTTTTTGCTTTGACAAAACACCATTCATGTACTATCTTCAACAATATGCGCGAGGACTACATGAAACAGCTGTTTAAACCATATTCATTCTTATTTGTTTTCATGATCATACTAATCGGTTCTGAATCTTCGGCAGACACAATCATGCTGTACGAAGGCTCAGTGCTGGTGGGTAAAATCATCAGCGAGGATGAGACCTCAATAATCATCGCCAACTCATTCGGAACCTTCAGAATTAAAAAAATCCGCATCGACGACATGTATAAAACCAATTCATACGCGGAAGATATTGAGATTCATAACCGGCTGAAATTACCGGTGAATGAAGATGAGATTAAAAAAAATTACGTGGCAGGCCAGAATAAAATAGAAGAGAAAATGGCCGGCAAAATCGGGCAGGAAGAGAAAAAGCCGGAAGAAAAGGCGCCGGAACAAAAGAAGGCCGCCATCGATACCGCCGGAGATAAAAAATTGAAAACGCCCGGAAAAAAAATCACCGGCGGCGACCACTGGACGAGCGGACGACTCTCATTCTCAGGATCATTCCTCTACAATCTGGGGAGCAGCCACCGAAGACTTCCATACGGTTATGCCGGTTACTTCTCCCTCGACCAGGGCCTGGACTTTGCTTCTGGAAACCGGCATCCCATGATACCGGGACTCAGGTTTGAAGCCGGCTACCTGTATTTCAAGAAGTCATCGTATACCGTGATGGGGTATATCGGCGGGGGCGGTTTGATGTGGGCTTTCCCTTCCATGAAGAACAGCTGGGGGTGTTTCTTCCTTGCCCTGCTACCCGGTGCGACTTTGATAGAGGTAAAGATCAATCCTTCATATTTCAGTATCGGCGAAAAAAGTCGCGGTATCTATTTTGCCGGCCAGGCTCTTTTTGGATATCAGAAATCATTTGGTGTTTTTTCAATATTCCTGAACGCACGGTATCTCTTTATACAAAATTTGAGCTCACGTGCGTATTTCCATTCCGTCGGAGGAGAATTCGGGTTCGGCTTCAACGCGTGGTAGGTGCACCGGCCGGGTTCACCGATGCGCGGCATCTTCCGTCAGGGGGTTGAACCGCTCTCTTTAGTTTCCCCCTCATCAATCCTTTCGATGATGCCCTTCTTTTCCAACTCCTTAGTTTTTCCTTCATCTATCTTCTCGATAATGCCCTTCCTTTCCAGTTCTTCAATTTTTCTCAGTTCGGTTTCGATGATCTCCTTGCTTTCATTTTTCTCCCCGCCCGCCGTATCAGCCGCCTCTTCCTTGCGGCTCTGTTTCAGCCGTTCTGCCTCTTCCTTGCGGCTCTGTTTCAGCCGTTCTGCCTCTTCCTCGCGGCTCTGTTTCAGCCGTTCTGCCTCTTCCTCGCGGCTCTGTTTCAGCCGTTCTGCCTCTCCCTGCTTTCCGTCATCGGGGGCGACCTTGTCAGGAACTTCAATGCCGTTTCCCTTCATTCTTCCGGAGAAGTCCACGCTTGACATGACCGTATTGAACAGTTCCGTGTGAGCAGCAAATTTATTGACCGGCGCCCTGCATTCAATGACCAGCAGATTATCACGGAATTTCGAGAGCATGGTCCGTTGAAGAATCTTTCTGCCGCGGGTGGTAAACTCAAACACGAGAATCCGTATGGTGGCGTCACCGCCCGCCGCGATCTCTTTTGTTTCGATAATGTTCATGAGACTGGACCCGATACCGGAGACATACCAACTTTTCCACGTATCCCATTTCTCTTTCTCTTCATCGTCAAACCGGGAAACCGCTGCCATTATCTCCACACCACCGGAGTGGGCAAGTGAGACTATATGCTTGTAGCCGATATCGCTATACGATTTTTTCCACGCCGCCGGGACGCACATGCTGTAGTTAAACACGTCGTCACGGTAACGGGTATATTCGTCAGCGTATACGGCCGTGGAAAAAGCGAGCATACATATGAAACATATATATCTGCAATGGTTCATACTGTTTACCGTTCAATGTCATATAGTTATCTGTTTAAGGATTTGTTTATCACAAACGACAATTGTTGTCTACAAAAATTTACAATGAATATGCGGATGAAATGCTGGACAAGAGGAAAAAGTTCTGATTGACAGGATTTCGTGAAGAACATGAACATCGTGCCATTAGTCAGATTCCCGCCGGCGAAACCGGCGGTTAACTATGATCGCCAATACGGAGATTCGAGAATGAAATTTATGATTTCAATTAATTCCTTGATCAGGGGTAGGATGCACCAGGTGACCGCGTACCTGGTGACTCTCTATTACCTTGAGATAATATTCCTGATGTTCTCCCTCCTGTTTCTGTACGGCAAGCTCGCGGCGATCGGCGCCGGCATGCTTCTTACAATTCTCCTTGCCTATCATATCATCCAGATCTATTTCAGGAAAAACCTGCACCGGAAGATTCAGCTTTTTATCATCGATATTCACGCTTCCTTTGCAGTTGGATACCTATTCTACAACACCGCCCGGGGCCTCGAATCAGATCCGGCGGCGCTGTTCATATTCATCACCCGGACCGTTATACTGATATTCGAACTGATGCTTCTCTTTGTTCTTACGAGGGATGAAGTGGTGGCGGGATTCAGCCGATCTGGATGAATTACCGTATGGTCTTGCGCTCGTGAATTTTCGATTGCGGCCTGTCGTCAGTTAACCACCGGCTCTTCAATCACCCTGTACACGGAGGACGCATACCTTCTCTCCCTGATAACTTTTCTGAACTTGTACATCGTGTAAAATGGCAGGTCAATCACGGATAAATTAAGGAGCAACAGCGGAAGCGGACCTCCTGGATCGGTAACCGTCTGATACACGACCATGACAACCCCGGATTTCAAGGGCCTGAACGACCATGTGGCTTTCATCATCGGTATTCTCACCCGGTCTGGCATTCTGGGGATATAATCCGGTCTGCCGGTGATATCAATGGTCACGGTGAGGTCGTCCGGTTTCTGGCTCATGAGAGAATAGACAACGGTATCCCGGTCGCTCGCGGGCCAGGGAACGTGCGTGACCGTATAGGTAAGCCTCTCGTGCACGTTCAAATACTTGAGGAGCTTCGTTTCGGTGCAATTATGCATCCACCTGGTATAGGACCGCGTGTCGTCAAACGTCGCAACCATGCTAGATAAGCGCACACCTTTGACATACATGATGCCCTTGAATTCCTTTAAGTTGGACCCGGGAAAATTCCTCTGGTATATTTCAATCTCATCCTGGTTCTTAAGAAATTTCCAGCGGTCCTGAACGGCAGATGCCGTGTGTGCGCCCTGGGTGGAAAAGATGAATAATGATACAACCAGCATCACGAATTTGTGCTTCATGACTTCAGGTAATACTCCTTATATTCTCCGCCACAGCGCGGCCGAATTCAGAGCACGAAAGAAGGGTCGCCCCCTCCATCTGCCGCTCGAGATCGTAGGTGACCCGTTTATGTTGAATTGTCGTCTCGAGAGCCCGTATCAGGCGATCGGCCGCCTCCTTCCATCCCAGAAAGCGCAGCATCATCTCGCCCGACAGAATCAGCGATCCGGGATTGACCTTGTCCTGGCCGGCGTACTTCGGGGCCGTGCCGTGCGTCGCTTCGAATACCGCTTCACTATCGCCGATATTCGCACCGGGCGCCATGCCAAGGCCTCCCACCTGCGCCGCCAGGGCGTCCGAGAGGTAGTCGCCGTTCAGGTTCGGCGTTGCGATAACGTCGTATTCATCAGGGCGCAGTATCACCTGCTGGAACATGGCGTCGGCAATCCGGTCCTTGATGACGATTTTCCCCTTCGGCGCCTTCCCGTCATGGGCGCTCCAGAGATCGTCCTCGGTGACAGTGCGATCGCCGAACTCCTCGCGGGCGATCTCGTAACCCCAGTCGCGGAAGGCTCCCTCGGTGAATTTCATGATATTCCCCTTGTGCACCAGGGTCACCGATCTCCGATTATTTTCCACGGCATAGCGGATCGCTTTCCGCACCAGGTTCTTGGTATTGGTGATGCTGATCGGCTTTATGCCGATGCCGGAATCGGCCGGAATGTCCGAACCCATTTCATTCGTTAAAAATCCTATGAGCTTCCGCACCTCCGGGCTCCCCTGTTTCCATTCGATCCCTGCGTACACGTCTTCCATGTTCTCGCGGAAGATAACCATGTCCACCTTCTCAGGCTCCTTCACCGGGCTGGGCACACCTTTCAGGTACCGCACCGGCCGCACGCAGGCATAGAGTTTCAGCTTCTGCCGCAGGGTCACGTTGATGCTTCGGATTCCCCCTCCCACGGGAGTGGTGAGCGGCCCCTTAATGGCCACCTTGTACCGGCGGATGCTCTCCAGTGTCTCACCGGGAAGCCAGTCACCGGTTTCCTTGAAAGCTTTCTCGCCCGCCAGGACTTCCATCCATTCTATCTTTCTCTTTCCGGCATAGGTCTTTTCTACGGCTGCGTCCAGGACGATGCGCGCGGCGCGCCATATATCGGGACCGGTTCCGTCTCCCTCGACAAAGAGGATGACCGGGTTATCGGGCACGGTGATGATGCCGTTTTCGTATTGTATGGTACTTCCGCTCATAAATTTCCTTTTTTACCGGTATGATGCAAAATTCTCAAAAATCATGCACCTGGACGCTATTGTATACTACGTTTCATATTCCATTTTTCGACATTACCATCAAAAACAGAGTCAACTATTTGAAATCGGCCATAATTTGTCAAATCTCTATTTTTGAAAACGGATAAACGATAAACGTTACATAATTCTTGACAAAAAGTTTTCATCGAGTATCCTATTTAGGGATCAATAAGAAAGAGGGTGAACAATAGATGATCATTCGTATTTAGTCTTTTCCAGATTTTTCAGGCGGATTTTTTCGATATGGTTCTCGAGCGAACAGAGATGGCGCTGGGCACTGAAAACCAGGGCAAAACCGGCGAGAAAGATCAAGTCGCGGAAGACAAGCCACGGACTCACAACCTCGTTGAATTCGAGCCCAAGCCGCTTCGCTTCGAAACAGCCGCAGTCGAACCGGCGACCGCGGGCAAGGTTGACTGCAATGGCGACTGTAAAGACAGCCATGAGAATCATGGAAAGGCAGGCCGACGCACGTATTCTGAAGCCGACGATAAGGAGCAGGCCCAGGAGCACTTCAAGCACGGGAATAATTACCGCGGCATAAGGTGTTACAATACCGGGGATGATGTCGTACCGCGCTATCACCTGCGCGAAAGAGTCCGGTTCAAAGATTTTCAATACGCCGGAAAAAACCAGCATTCCGCCGAGGAGGAAACGGATAACGGTTGTGACCCGGTTTCCGTATCGCATACTTCTCATGCCCCTTTTTATACCGCTCTCGCCGCTCATCTACTCACCCCTCTCCACCGGATATCCCAGCGATTTCCACTCCGGGAAACCCTTGTCTATGATATATATATTCCTGACATACCCGCGATCTATGAGCCGCCGCCCCACCATTTCCGACGCTCCGCACGAAGACCTTTCGCAGTAAATGATGATCTCCACCGGCCTGCTCATGAACGAAACATCCACGCCGGTTCCAGGATCCGGCGAAGTGTCCGCGCCGGCTCCGTCCCGGTTCCCACCGGAAGGTTCGTCCGCAGCATCCGGACCGAACTGGGAAAAGGGCGGAATGTTTATCGCACCGGTTATGCGGGCATCGTCATATTCTGATTTTTCCCGGGCGTCAATAAATAACGCGATCCCGGCGTCGTATTTGATCTTCGCTTCGAACGATGATATGGGTACGATTTTTTTGTATTTCAGATCGCGGCCGCCCACCAGCAGAAAGCCGTGGTGATTGAACAGGTTGATACCGAATCCGATGATGGACGCGGCGACAACGATGGTGAACATTTCCTTTATGAGGCGCATTACAATGGTAACCCCGCTAGCCGACGTTCTCTTGAACATACTTTTTAAAGGAATCCCGGTCGATCTTTTGGTAGATCTTTCTTCTCACAAACAGGTCCACCAGGTCCCCGTCAAGAACTCCCCGATCGGCCTCTTCCTTCAAAATTTCCAGCACCCGATCCATCGGAACCGCCTTCTTATACGGCCTGTCGCCGGCGACCAGGGCGTCATAAATGTCCGCAATGGCCATGATGCGCGACTGCAGCATGGTGCTCTCCCTTCCCGAGAGGCCATCGGGGTACCCGGTGCCGTCGATCTTTTCGTGATGGCGGAGGGCAATTTCAGGAATATTTTTATATTCAGGAGGCCAGGGTATTTTGCTCACGAAACAATAAGTGTGCATCACGTGGCTTTCGATCTCACTTCGTTCAATCGGATTGAGACTGCCCCGCCTGATCGAGAGGTTCAATAGATCGGCCTGTGAAATAATGCACATTCTGCCGCCTTCGACGGTCAGGCATTCGATTTCGTCCATTTCGGCCGATATCCGGTTCAGCGTTTCTTCCAGATCTTCATCCACCACTGCCGGCTCGTTCATCTGGCACAGTCTATCCCTGATTTCGACGATCCTTGTCAACATTTGATTTTTTTCACTGGCGAGCTCGGTGAAAATCCTCGCGGTTTCTTCGCCGTTATTCATCGATTTCATCAGCTCTGCTTCCCGCGATGAGTACTGCAATTCCAGAAACCGGTACAGGTAATTGAGCCGCAGGCACAGGTTCTCGAAATCCTTGGGGTAGAGCTTTTTCGACTTTTTAAACACCGATAGGTCGATATATACCTTTCCGAAATCGTGCAGCAGCGCGGCGAGCTCGAGCTCCTTGATCTGGGTTTCCGTGAAATGGAAATCCTTGAGATAGCCTTCGTTCTCCTCATTCACCGCAAAGGCCATGGCTTTGCAGATGTCCGCCACCCGGAAGGAGTGGCCGGAGGTGGCGGGGTCCCGGGACTCAATGGCGGAAACCGACGCCTTGACGAATTCCTCAAACTGGTTTTTGATCTGCGTTATCATCCGGTTGTTCTCGATCGCGATAGCCGCCTGACCCGCCACCGCCTCCATGAGGCTGTTATATTTTTTGTTAAAGGTGACCACGTGGCGCTTGAAGTCTTCCGGCTTCTCCAGCCTGATGGTGAAGGCCTCGTATTCGCCGTTATTCTTTTTTTCAATGCTCTCCTTGCTGTTGATAAGCTGGATGACACCGATTATCTCGTCAACGTGGTTCCTCATCGGAACCACCAGCATAGACCGGCTCAGGTAATTGTTTTTCTTGTCAATTGACGAATTGAATGAATAGGGCGCGTCGGGCGGCAGATTATACGCATCGGATATGTTAAGGACCTGGCCGGTAACAGCAACATAGCCGGCTATGGTCTTCTTGTTCAGGGGCAGTAGTTTTTCCTCCAGCGGCACGTCCCATGAAAAGGTGTGAGAATGCTTGAACCTGAGCCGCTTCCTCCCCTTCGAATCATGTTCCACCAGGTAGATACTGCCGGCATCAGCCCCGGTGATCCTTTTGCTGAGATACAGGATCAACCTGAGCAGCTTGTCTGAATCCTTTTCCGTGGACAGGGCCCTCCCTATGTTGATCAGATCTTCCTGGTCCTTCTTAGTGTCGATCAACTTTGAGAAGTATCCTTCTTGAAGCGAACGATTGATGTAGAGCTCATTGACGCCAGCAAAGGTTTTGCGTACAATAAAGCTGAATTCAGATTCGGATATCGGCTGACGACGGAACTCCGAGATCTCAAGCAGATTCTCGAATCCCAGCCCTTTCACTTCATCATCGCTTCCGAATACGATAAACTGGTATGATATATCCTTGAATGAGAGCACGTTTAAGAGCATATTCAGCTCCATATACTCGCCGAAGCAGAGGAAGATGGCTGCCGTGATGTGAACGTTTTCCACCGTATCGATGAGGGACTGAATGTCTTTCCGCAGATCGACTGATTCTATTACGGTAAAACCGTTTTCCGCGGGAATGGAGGTATACGCCTTCGCCTTTTCAGATATCAAAACAATATTCTTTAATCTTTCGAAAAGATAATCCATGTGACACCCAAGCCGTACGACGCCATCAAGATTATACCTTTCTCGCGCGCCGTCAATGATTATTTTTTACCATAGTATGCTGCGCCGCGTCCGGCTTTTTTATGAGTCGGCATTGTACGCAAACGATACGTCACGCACAAAGATATTACCATCGGTTTCTGAATGATCATGAATATTACTTGACATAATAAATTTCATATAGGACGTATTAAAGGTTGCTCCCACAGTACCGGCATTACAGGAAAGTGCGCAATGGGTGACCCCGTTAAACTGAATATCCCGAGATCGCTCGAGGAAATCGGCGAAGCGGTCCTGGCGTCCCTGGCATACAAACGCTACCCGCGGGACAAGCTAGATCGCGTCATGAAGACGGTTGATTACATAATGTCTCACCCGGCGAACCGCAAAGAATGCGAGAATCATCTGAAGTCATCCGGCAGCAATTATGTCCTTTTTTTCATATCCAACATCCTCTACAACCTGAAGCAACGGGGCCAACTTATTCTCACCGATGATGTGATGAAGTGGCTCGGCAGCGTGTGGAATAACTTTCTCAAGCGGAACAAGCTATACCAGGACTTGTTTCCCCGCATCGACGAATACCGTATCAAGCTGCGAAAATACTACCCCGGCGTCGGAACCTTTATCAACCAGATTGAAAACGTTAACCTCATCAAGGAGGACTTCGTCATTGACGTCGAATTAGAAGAGAGCCCCATCAGGAAGTTGGAGCGGTTCCATCAGTCCGCCCAGGAAGTGTTAAACGCCATGAAACCGAGCTATTTCTTCCTGCTTGATTATTACTACGAAAAAAAGATGGCCACCGGTGCCGACTCGAACGACGCCGTTGCGATCGAGGCGGGAGGTCTGGTGAAATTCGGCCAGCTTAATTACACCTACGCCGAACTGGCGATCCTGACCTGCCAGGCTCTGGGCATTCTTGAAGCGGCGTACCTCATACTCAAGAAGAGGAAGTCCCACCGGCGCCTCATCAGCGTGAACGGAAAGCAGAAGTTCCTCACCACACCGGAGATATACAACATGTATCTCGAGAAGTTCAATGCCATGAAGAAGGAGCTGACGAACATTAACAAGTAAGCTCGCCGGCGATCATGTGGAAATGACCTCCTATAAAGACAAGGACATCATCAACCTGCTCAGAAACATCCCTATATTTCAGGGACTGAACGAGACGGACTATGCCGGAATCATACCCCTCCTGACGCTGGAAAAATATCCCGCCGGCACCCGCATCATCAAAGAAGGCTCCCACGGCGATTCCATGTGCATCATCATCAAAGGCGCGGTTAAGATTACCAAGACAGAAGAGACCAGCGAAGAGATACTCCTGGAAGTTATGTATGATGAATCCTATTTCGGCGAGTTCTCCCTCGTGGACAACATGCCCCGGTCGGCCAGTGTTACCGCTCTCGAGTATACCGAGCTCTTCCGGCTCGAGAAAAAAAATTTTGACGAGCTGCTATCAAAAAACAGCAGGATCTCAAACGCATTTTATAAAAACTGCCTGGAGGTCACCTTTTCTCGTTTTCGAACCATTATATCCAACTTCGCCTTTTCCCAGCACGACTTGAGAAAGAAATCATCCAAGCTGGACGAGTTAAGCCGGGACCTGTTCCAGGCCGGCAAGATCCAGAGCTACTTCATCAACCGTGAACTGCTCGACCACGAGCATTCCTTCCTGCCGGGGGTCCGGCACACCTACCTGTACAAACCCTGCAT
>Ga0154692_184_pt4 | contig 29033 bp, 31 predicted proteins | sample Rifle2008BG13ft_FD_116121 | JGI IMG/M metagenome (GOLD analysis project Ga0154692, IMG submission 116121) | Spirochaetes bacterium RBG_13_51_14
CGCTCCCCTCCTCGTAATGCCCTGGGTTTTGCCGAGGCCTGCCACGTTGTACCAGAGCGAAGACCAGTCGTCGACGACCGCTGCCATGGCGTTCCCGCGCGCGATACCCTCGGCGGAAAAACCGAACGTCTCCGCAAAGCTGTTCGCGAACAGGTCCGCGGACATGCCTGCGATACAGAGCGATATGAATAGAATTAAAATATGTTTTGATTTCATTGCTTCACCTATTCCCTCCTAACAAATTTTGATCTGTCATCAGATGGCAATAATCCACCTGTCATATTCTCACGCCGGCTTCCACGCCGATGGTGTGGTTCATCCCGCCGAAGCGATAGCTGGGGTTGAATAAATAGGAATCGAACCAGGCGTTCGTCCCGAGCGTCTGGAGATTGCCCAGCTTTGTCGCGCTCCGCGGCGCCAGGTACTGGAACTGGTACGCAAGGGTGAGGTAGACCTGCCCGGTAAGCTTGCCCGGCTTCGGCATCGTGAATTTAAAGCCCAAGGAAGCCAAGTGCTTGTCATTATCCAGATAATTGAACATACCGCCGATCGCTTCTGGGTTTGCGAGATACCCTCGAAGCTGTAAACCCACTTTATTACCGGCATTTTTAGGAAGTATTGACGGCACATATGAATAACCCAGCATGACCGTCAGCCAGGTAAGAGGAGTATCGTACTTTATCCCGGCTTTGTATACCAGAATGTCGCGATACCGTGGAACGCTAAGAAAGTTCGCTGTTACGTTTTTTGCAGGATATGCCTTTGACCACATCTCCCAGCCCACTTCAGCGGACAGGGTGATGTTCCATCTGGTATAGGCGATGCTTCCATTTATCGTGTGCGGAGAGTAATAATCCTGTATATCCATGATAAGGGGCAAGTCAACGATTGCGAAGCCGCCTATGCTGAGAAGGACATTAATACCGAATGGATATATCCTGAGCCTCGTTTCCTCACGGTACGACGCGCCAAATTCAAGGCCTTCGATTGCTTTGATAAATTTACCCGGGCTTAGATACACGCCGGCAATGGCTCCGGGGACTATGTTCAGGTCGAAGCTGTTATTCGTCGCCGGAAACTGTATCGACTCCGGCGTCAGTGTCAATGTTGTATCAAGGTATGATCTGATTTTGCCGTGAAAATTGAGGTTGATACCAACGCCACCGCCGAAGGCGTCGTCGAGAAAGCCGAAGCCGAGGCCGGTGAGTATAAGCGCGTTTTGTATCCTCTTCCCATACCGGATAAAGTCGTGATCACGCGGGTCGAGACTGCTGATGTTCGCCATGCTGAAGTCCTGGTTGACGCTCATGGAAAAGCCGAGTCGCGCCGACGATATAAAGTCCGGCAGAAAAAGTAAATTGAGGAGATCCAGGGCGCCGCCGAAGGTAATGTACCCGTACGGTTTCTTATCCGCTGCTTTGGTGGGAACCGGATAGTAATTCGGGTACGTTCCATAATACCGCTGTGGAATATCCAACCTCAGCTTTGGAACCGTGAGCAGATAACCGGTGGCGATTTGATTGGCGTACACGTCCTTTTTCTCGGCATCTTTATTACCGACAATGTTCTGTGTTTTACCAAGGCCCGCCACATTATACCAGAGTGAAGACCAGTCGTCGACGACCGCGGCCATGGCGTTCCCGCGGGAGATCCCCTCAGCGGAAAATCCGAAAGTCTCCGCAAAGCTGTTCGCGAACAGGTTCGCGGACATGTTCAAGATAAAGAGCGATATGAATAGAATTAAAATATTTTTTGATTTCATTGCTTCACCTATTCCCTCCTAAAAATTTTAAACCTCATATAAAACTATAATTTTAAGTATTACACATTAACAGGATATTACTTTAAAACAATAAACTGACGTGTCAGTTTTACTGTACGATAGATTCTATCTATTCTATTTTGTATAAACGGATATTGATTTTTATATATATGTGTTAAAACGCTGTATCAGACAGTGGGGATACTATCATGATTTTTACTTGCTGTCGCCCGATGTTATAAGTCTGTACGAAAAAAAACGACTGTCCGGATTTTTTTATTCCTTGTTTTTCAGTTGCGACCGGAATACTGTCGGGGTGCGGCCGGTGAGTTTTTTAAAAACAGTGTTGAAGGATGATTTCGAATTGAACCCCACAACGTAGCAGATGGTGAGGATATTCTGATCGGCGTTTTCGCTCAACAGCTTCTTCGCTTCATTGACGCGGTATTTATTTATAAACGTAGCGAAGCTGGTCTTGAGCTGTTCGTTCAGGAACTGGGAAAGCTGGTGGGGGGTAAGCGACATCTTCTGGGAGAGCGTCCGCAGGGTCATGTCGCCGTCCCGGTACGCGTGCTCCTTTTCCATGAGGCTAAAGAGTTTGACCCGTATGGTGTCGATGTCAAGCCCCATCAGGAACGACCGTTTGTATCTCCGGCGGATCAGCTCCCGCTTCATGAGATTCAAAATGCGGGGGAAGCGGTTGTTGGTAAGGAAAACCGTTATCATGACCGTGGAGGTCATGAGCCCTGAAACAAGCATCAGCTCGTTGTGCCGGTATATCATCCAGAATATACCGGGAACGACCGAGGCGACGTTGATCAATTCCAGAAAAATTATCAGTCGAAGGCCGTTCCTGATGCTCTTTTTATTCAGGAGCGATATAGCCACCACGAGAAGGATGATCTGGTACGTAACAAAGATCGCGCCGCCGATATACTGGATCAAAAGTAAAAAATGAAATCCGGTGGAATGAAAAATTGCGTCCAGTACCTGCTGCTTCAGTGTGTATGGCTTCGTCTGGAGGTATATGTCGAGGCAGAGTATGATAAACGCCGGAACGAGGTGCCATATGCGCCGCAACCTGATTCTCCGTACCGGAAGAATAAGGAGGAGATAGTAGAGGTAGGTGATGGGTCCTATCGCGTACAGCGCGGTAAGATAGAAAAAGGCGCTCCACGGGTAGGAGGGCGTAACGGCGTTTCCGAACAGAACGTGGTTGAAGAGGATTATCGCAGAGAGAATGGATATGAAGAAGAATACCACATTGTACCGCGCGCGTTCCACCCTGCCGGTCAGCTGTTCGATCCCCATGAGCAGGGTCATCGCGCTGCAGAAGAGGATGGCCACGGAGGCCGATGTTCTGAATAGTTCCATCTGATCCGATCAGCCCTCAATCGGTCTCATGGCTTCGCCGTTGACGGCATATGCTTTTCCACAAAGCGCCCGATGGGGCTCTTTTTTATCCGTCAGAAAGAAACCGGTAAAACGATATGTCACTGTCTGGTGTAGGGGATGCCGTCCAGCACCATGACCCACCTGCCGAAGATCTGTCTCGGTTTTGCGGTGATCTTCATGGTTTTGGAGATCGGGCCCATGCCGATGGTCACGGTATCCTTCGTAATGGTGGTTTTGCCCCCGGTGACGTTGGTGTTTGAGGTTTTCAGGTCGCCGCCGCCGTCGAGGTAAATGGTGACAAAGGTGCCGTCCACGGCCACCCATTTGCCTGCAAACACCTTCTGGTCATCGGCAAGGGGGACCCTTTTTAACGCATCCCAATGACAGGGCAAACAGCACGGAAAACAGAACAATTATTCCTTTTTTCATGACAGCCTCCACGGTTTGATTGGGAATCTGCTGCTTTAGCCGTTATACGCTTCCTTAATACAGTTATTAGAATTGTTGCATAACCACTCATAATTATTCATTTTTACCCAAGGTTGTCTAATAAGTCAGTTTGGATACAACATCCCCCTCCCTCGATGGGAGGGGACAGGGGAGGGTGATTCTAACATCTGGTGCATTCAGCAGTTAGTCACCCCCACCCCTGCCCTCCCCCCTCAAGGGGGAGGGAGCTTCTATTTCAATAGAAGCCTACGCCGAGTTATTAATATAGATATTACACGATTTGATGATGTCAATGATTAATTTATCCGGTGCGGTAACGGTCAGTTCTTCCCGTGGGGCTGCAGAATCACCTTGATCGACTCCGTCGCCTCGGCGACGAGCCTGAAGCCGGCCGCCGCCCGGTCAAGGGGAAGGCGGTGGGTGATCATCCCTTCCACGGGCACGCGCCGGGACCGTATCAGCTCGATTGCGGCCGCGATATCCGACGGGCTCCCTCCGTATGAGGGGAGCAGGGTTATTCCGTTGCGCCAGAACTCATTGATCGGCACGGAAAGATTGACGCCCGGTTCGGTGGGCGCGAAGCAGAGGACGGTGCCGCCCCGGTCAACGGACCGCAGCGCCTGATTGAACGCGGATAAAGCGCCGGCGCACACGATCACCAGGTCGGCCAGCCGGCGGTCGTTGCATTCCAGCACCCGCGCCGGCACGTCGTCGCCGGCGTGTATTGCCGCGTCCGCCCCGAACCTCATCGCGGCATCGAGGCGGCGCTCGTTGATGTCGGTCGCGAGAATGCGTCCCGCTCCCAGGGCTTTTGCCAGCGCGATATGCAGCAGGCCGGACATGCCGCTCCCGATGACGAGCACGCTCTGCCCCGGCCGCAGGCGGGCGAACCGCTGTCCCCGGACCACGCAGGCAAGGGGCTCGATGAAGGTGCCCGTATCGAACGATATCTCGTCCGGAAGGAGGAACACGCCGCGGTCCACGTTGATCTCCGGCGCGCGGAGATATTCCGCAAAGCCGCCGGGATAAAAGTTAGTCGCGTGGAGGGTGTCGCAGGCGGTATGGTTCCCGCTCAGGCAGTAGCGACAGGTATTGCAGGGGACGTGGTGGGAGACGAATACGCGCTGACCGGCGTGATAGGCACTGACGCGGCCGCCCGTCTTTACGATTTCCCCGGTTATTTCATGGCCCAGCACCAGGGGCGCTTTTTTTACGCGGTACCACTCCATGACGTCGCTTCCGCAGATGCCGCTCGCCATGATCTTGACCAGGATTTCGCCCGGGCCGATCTCGGGTATCGGAATCTCTTCGATCCTGACGTCACTGTTGTTATAGTACATCGCGACGCGCATACGGCTTGCCGTCATTTACAGGAAGCGACCGTCTTTTTGAAAATTTCAACGGCCTCTTGCGGGGTCGCCTTTTTGTGGATGACGGCGTTGAGGCCCTTCGCCATGGCGACCGGGTTCGGATTCTGCCATACATTCCTTCCCAGGTTGACGCCGATCGCCCCCCGCTGCATGCCGTCATGCACGAAGTTGAAAACCTCGAGCTCAGTCTCGCACTGGGGACCGCCCGCCATGACCACCGGCACCGGGCAGCCGTTCGTCACCTTTTCGAAGTTTTCGCACCAGTAGGTCTTCACCACTTTAGCCCCGAGCTCTGCGGCGATGCGGCAGGAAAGGCTCAGGTAGCGGGCGTCGCGCTTTTCAAGCTCCTTCCCGACCGCGGTGACGGCCATGACCGGGATGCCGTATTTCTCGCATTCGTTGACCATCGCGCTGAGATTGGCGAGGCTCTGCTTCTCGTAATCGGTCCCGATAAAAATGGAAATGCCGACCGCGCTCGCGTTTGTCCGTATGATGTCGTCGATCGACGTGGTGATGATTTCATTGGCGAGATCCTGACCGACCACGCTGGTCCCGCCGGACACCCGCAGGATGATCGGGATCTGCCGGTCCGGGTCGATGCTGCTCCTGAGGACGCCGCGCGTGACGAACAGGGCGTCGCAGTAGTCGATGAGATCGCGGACCGTTTCGCCGGGCCGCTCCAGACAGCGCGTGGGCCCCTGGAAGTAGCCGTGGTCTATCGGCATGAAGAAGCAGTGCCCGTCCTTCTTGATGAGGCTGGACAGGCGGTTCCTCATGCCCCAGTCCATCTGCTCCGACCCCTTGATATATGTGGCCCTGGCGGTTCTGGATCGCTTCGATGCCATTTCAGAAACCTCCCGGGCTTCAAGAATTCCTCCAGCGTCTGGCATAGTATAACCTCCCTCGGTAATATTGAATCCTTCCGGGGCTGTCCCAAAAGCCCCCTAAATCCCCCCGGGGGGGACTTTTTCGCCCTCACTTGGCTTGAAAAGCCCCCCTTTGGGGGGTTGGGGGGAACTTATTAGACAGCCCCTTCCCCGCACGCCTGATGGAGCCGGCATTTATACTATGGCGGTGCGGGATTGCTTCCGGCTCATTCTTCAGGCCGGATAATCATATAGCCCTTATTGATAAGCCAGTGATGAAATTGATAGGTCGTGTATCTGCAATCGGTAGCGCAGATATGCCTGATCGCTTCGTGCTGTTCGGCGCCTTCTTTCTGGGCGTCGAGCTCCACCTGGATCGGGCACTTCACGTCCTTGCAGAATTCTCTCCGTTTGTATTCCCTGTATGAATTAATAGCCATGGCATCACGGTTTGGTATTATCAGTTTTTCGATAAGGACGCGGGTGAAGCCACCCATCACGCGACGGCACCTGAATCCGGCGGTAAGGTTAATAACTGAATTGAGGAACATTTGTCAAGAATGTTTTATCATGCCGTCATGATCAGAAATATGCTTGTCAAATATGAAATTGGATGCCAGAGTATCACGATTGAAAACGTGTCGGCACGCTGAATAACGTACCGGAGGTTGGCCATGTCAGTATACCGCGACGTCCTCATTGTCACCGACGTACAGAATGATTTCTGTCCCGGCGGGGCCCTGGCCGTGAATGAAGGCGACGCAGTCGTTCCGATAATAAACGGCGTCATGAAACGGTTCTACCGCGTGGTGGCCACCCAGGACTGGCATCCCCGCGACCAGATTTCCTTTGCTTCAAATCATGCCGAGAAATACCCCTTCGAGCAGGTGGAGATAGGCGGGATCGTGCAGACGCTCTGGCCCGACCACTGCGTGGCGGGCACGCCGGGCGCGGCATTTCACCCTGACCTGGATACGGACCGGTTCGATCTCATCGTGCGCAAGGGGACCAATCCTACCGTGGATTCCTACTCCACATTTCTTGAAAACGACAAGAAGATCAAGACCGGCCTTGACGGTTATTTAACATCCATCGAAACCGACCGGCTGTTTCTGTGCGGCCTTGCAACCGATTACTGCGTATTCTACAGCGCCATGGACGCCGTATCGTTCGGATTTAAAACATTTGTCATCATCGACGCGTGCCGGGGGATCGACGTCCCCAAGGGAAATATCGACCGCTGCATCGCGGATATGAAAAAGAAGGGCATACAGATGATTACGTCAACCGAATGGTAGGACCGGCCAATGGGTTTTTCCCTCCTCACAGACTTCTACGAGCTCACCATGATGCAGGGATACTTCTTCTCCTGCCCCGACCAGGAGGGCGTGTTTGAGATGTTTTTCCGCCGCCAGCCCTTTGATGGCGGATACACGATCTTCGCCGGGCTCGGGCCGCTGCTCGAAGCGCTCCTGGATCTGCGTTTTACCGGCGATGATATCAGCTACCTGGAATCGCTCAAAATCTTCAGGAAGGAATTTATCGATTACCTCGGCAATTTTTTGTTCCGGGGCGACATTTACAGCGTGGCGGAAGGTACGGCGGTGTTTCCCAATGAGCCGCTCCTGCGCGTGCACGGCAACCTGATGGAGGCCCAGCTCATCGAGAGCATGGTGCTCAACTTCATTAACTTCCAGTCCCTCATCGCCACCAAGAGCGCGCGTATCTGCTCCGTCGCCGCCGGCAGGCCGGTCCTTGAATTCGGACTGCGGCGGGCGCAGGGGACGAGCGGGGCCCTCTGGGCCGCCCGGGCGGCGTTTATCGGCGGCGCATCCGCCACATCGAACACCCTGGCCGGCAAGATCTACGGCATTCCGGTGAGCGGAACCATGGCGCACAGCTGGGTGATGAGCTACGACACGGAGCTGGAAGCATTCCGGACATACGCCGACCTGTACCCGGACCGGTGCGTGCTCCTGGTGGACACCTTTGACACCCTCAAGTCCGGCATTCCGAATGCCATCACGGTGTTCAGGAAGCTCATGGAGAGGAACCACTCGCTCATGGCCGTGCGGATCGACAGCGGGGATCTGGAGTACCTGAGCAAGAAGGCGAGGAACATACTGGATGAGAACGGCCTCCGGGACGTCAAGATTTTTGTGTCCAGCGATCTTGACGAGTGGATCATGCGGCAGCTCATCGAGAGCGGTTCGCCCATCGATTCCTGGGGAGTGGGCACCAGGCTCGTTACCGGATGGAACGACCCGGCCCTTACCGGCGTGTACAAGATCGTGGCCAGCAACGACGGCTCCGGGTATGAGCCGCGTATAAAGATATCGAACCAGGCAGAAAAAATCACCAATCCCGGCGTGAAAAATACCATGCGGTTTTACAATGAGAAAGGCCAGGCGCTCGCCGATCTGATTTATCTTGAGGATGAAGCGGAGGATCTGGCCCGGATGATCGCGCAGAAGGAACCGATCCGGTTCAATCACCCGGCCACTGACTACGCGAAGTTCACCCTCAAGGAATACAGTACGGCCGCACCGCAGCTTGCGCCCGTGATGCTCAAAGGAAAGATTGCGGGGGATGCGCCCTCCTTACAGATTATAAAAGAGCGCCGCCAGCGTGAGGTGGATTCCCTCGATGATACCTTCAAGCGGCTCCTGAATCCGCACGTGTACAAGATAAGCCTGTCCAGCCGGTTGAAAGACCTCAAGACGGAAATGATACGAAGCATCAAGGCAAAATATGACTGATCATTTTTGAAGTCATAGTCCATCATATACGTTTTTTCTGTGTCCGATCCTGAGAACGATTATTGTAATCCTCTTTTCAATAATTTCATAAATGATACGATAATCACCATATCGATAACTGTACATCCCCTTATATGGTCCTGTGAGATGTTTGGCGTTGTAAGGATCAAGAGCGATTTGATTTTCAATAATATCTACAGCCTTTCTTAAAATCTTTTTATCAAGCCGTTTAAGCTCCTTGAGACAACGGTTTTCAATTTCAATATGGTACATTATGTATAATTAAAGGCCTAGTTCTTTCTTTGAGTCTTTTAAAGATGTAGTTTTACCACCGCGTCGGGACAGGGCGATTTCATAATCTTCGAGCTCTTCAAAATATACGCGAAGAGCCTCGTTTACATAAAAGCTCTTTTTCCGGTGAGTTTCAGATGAAATCCGGTTAAGCTTTTCAGAAATATCTTTATCGATGGTGATGCTCAACGGTTTTGTGGGCATGCAAATAATAACCTTGCTGGAATAATATTTATATTATAAATATAATAAATATGATTAGTATTGTCAAGCGATTAAACAAGGGACCGTATGAATAGTCGCGGTTTCAATACGTTGCCGGCCGGAATCTTATTTGGCCCCCATCCCTCCATCAACCGGTATAATCGCCCCGGTTATGAAATCAGAGGCTTTTGACGCGAGGAACACCGCGAGCGCCTTGATATGATCTTCTTCGCCGACCATCATCAACGGCGTGAGCCCGATAATGGCGTCCAGCACCGCTTTCATTTCAGGTTTAAACACGTATTCCATCATGTCGGTATGAAAGAAACCGGGGGCTATTGCATTAACGTATATTTTATATTGCGCGAGTTTCACGGCCAGGTTCTTGGTAAGGATCTCGACCGCCGCCTTCGACGAGTTGTACGCCACCGCCGGATGCCCGATCTCGAGCGAGCCGCGGGACCCGTATATCGACGAGATATTTATTATTTTTCCGCCGCCCTTGTTCTTCATAACGTTCGCCACCTGCTGGGTGAGTATCCACAGCCCCCGCACGTTGACGTTGAAAATCTTGTCCCATTTTTCCAGCGGATAATCGAGGGTGGGAGCTCCCCAGGTGAGGCCCGCATTGTTCACCAGGATGTCCACGGTGCCGAATTCGCTGACGGCGGTCTTGACCAGGTTGTCAATGTCTTCCTTGGATTCCATGTCGCATTTGACCGGAATTGCTTTTACACCGAGCGCCTGGAGCTCCTTTGACTCTTTTTCAAGGTTTTGCACTTTCCGCGACGCTATTATTATGTCAGCGCCCGCTTCAGCAAGACCGACGGAAATGAAGCTTCCTATTCCCCTTCCGCCCCCGGTTACGATCGCCTTTTTACCCTTAAGATCAAACAATTCTCTGACGTTCATAAACAACTCCTTGTTTTCTTATGAGTTCAGTAAAATAAGAACAGCACCCACTGTTGAGCCATGACACGGCCATTATTGAAGCCGGTTTATTATATACAAGAAAAATTTGATTTCAGTATCATACACCTATTTTTCCCGTGTGCGCCGTCACCCCGTAAAGGTGCACCGCATCTCTCCCATGTACATGGTGGCGACGCAGCTGTTGCAGGGGCCGCATCTCAGACACTTTGAAACATGTTCTTTGTCGTGCCTGATGATGTTTATAAAATCGGGCTCGGCCACGAGGGCCCGCGCAAGGGCGACGAGCTCGAAGCAGTTGTCCAGCACTTCATCGATTTTTTTCCGCGAGACGAGCCCGCCCACGTACACCAGGGGCAGCTTCACGGCCCGCCGTACCTTGAGGGCGTCCTCAAGGAAGTACGCCTCCGTGTAAGGATAGTCGCGGATCATGATGCGGGAGAAGGCCATCATCCCCAGTCTGATGAGGACATCTTTCTGGTAGCTGATGAGCTCTTTATGAGGAGTGATTCCCCGCATCATGTAAAAAGGCGTTTTACTCACGAAGCCGCCGGAGAGGACCAGGGCGTCGGCGCCTTCTTGTTCAAGCATCTTCGCGACCTGGATCCCATCTTCGCGTGTCATGCCGCCCGGAAAACCATCATCCAGATTGGTCTTTACCAGGACTGCGGTTTTAGTGCCGGCGGCTTTTTTCACCTCGTCCATGACCATGCGCAGGAACCGTGCACGGTTCTCCAGCGAGCCGCCCCAGCGATCGGTTCTTTTGTTGGTATAAGGCGATAGAAACTGGCTGATGAGATAACCGTGGCCGGCGTGGATCTCCACAGCGTCGAACCCGGCTTCGCACGCAAGTTTTACGGCATTGCCGTGGGCCCTGGCCATGTCCTCGATGTCGGACTCCGACATTTTGCGGGGCAGGGTCAGGCCGAAGAGGGTAAAGCGACCCGACGGCGAAACCGCCCGCTCGCCCGAGACTGTGCGGTCGCTCATGTTGCCGGCATGGCCCAGCTGGATCGACGCGGCAGCGCCCTCGCGGTGTACGGCATCGGTCAGCTTTTTCATCTCCGGCACAATATCGGGCCGCATCCAGGCCTGGTGGCTGAAGGTGCGGCCGCCGTTGGTCACCGAGACATACGCCACTGTCGTCATGGCTGCTCCGCCCGCAGCGACCGACCGGTGATAGTTGATGAGCGACTGGGAAGGGACGCCGCCGGGGCACATTCCCTCAAAAGCCGCTGAGCGAATGACCCTGTTTCTGAGCCTGACCGGACCGATGGCGACAGGGGTGAAGAGTTTGGAGGTTGTCATGTTATATATCCTGGAATAGGTAAGGTAATAATTTTTTATGATTACATGGTGCGGGATTTCCGCGTCCTCAGGCCCCGGCTACCGGAACATATCCTCAATCCATTCAATGGAATTGCCGGTGATCGCGATGAGATCGAACCTGAACATATATTCCGGCCGGTTGTACTGCGGGTGAGCGGCGATGAAAGCCTTCGCTGTCGTTTTAAGACTCTTTTTCTTTTTATTGCTGATTGAGTAGAGCGCGCCGCCGAAGCGCTTTGAACTGCGGCTTTTCACTTCGGCGAACACGATGAGGGGGCCTTGTGATGCGATGATGTCGATCTCGCCGAATTTACCGAAACGGTAGTTGCGTTCAATGATCGTGAACCGGTTCTCTTCCAGGAAGGACGCAGCGCGGTCTTCGCCGTTGACGGCGAGGCGCCGGTTATGGGGGACGTCCATGGCGGCGTCCTACAAAACATCGAATATGTTGATGCCCACCTCGCTCTCATCCAGCGCCCTGACGATATAGAGAGAGGATTCGGTCAGGAGGCTGATAATGACCGTGTCGTTGATGCGGTTGCGGTCCCGGTCGAAAACGAGCTTGATAATGGGGCGGAGCGGTTTCTCCGGCGCCGATCCGATGATGATGCCGATGGCCCCGTCGTTGAGCTCGACGATCGACCCGATCGGATATACGGACATGCGGGAGAGAAATACGCGAAGGATCACGGGGTCGAAATTGTTGATGCCGCTGGAAAGAAGGTTTCGCATGGCATGATAAAAGTAGACCTTTTTCCGGTAGCTCCGGTTGGATATCTGGGCCTCGTAGCTGTCGGCGATAGCGGCGATCCGCGCGAATTCATCGATGTCGTTCCCCCGGAGTCCCCGGGGATAGCCTTTGCCGTCGAACTGTTCGTGATGCTGAAGCGATATGATGGCGGAATTTTCCTTGATTTTTCCAAAATCCTTCAACGCCCGGTAACCGAGAAGGGGGTGGGTTTTGATCTGGTTGAACTCCTGGTCGGTCAGGTTCGACTGCTTATGGATTATGTAAACCGGCAGCTTGACCATGCCCGCATCGATGAGGAGCGTTCCCAGTCCGAGATCGTTCAGTTTGATGGGACTGTATTTGAGAGCGATGCCGATGATGAGCGAGTAAAAGGTCACGTTAACCGAATGGGTCAGCGTATAGTCTTTTCCCTCGTCGAGTCCGTACAGGAACAGAAATACATTGCTGTTTTCTTTCAACAGCCTCACGATGCTCTGTACCGAGTCTTCAAGGTCACGCGTATCGAAGGGGGTATTGTTCCGGATGGCCTTATAGGCGGCTTCAACCGCGTTTCGAGCGCGGCTGTGCACTTCAATGAGGACCTTGCGTTTTTTCAGGAGCTCGTTATAGACGATGACGATTTTCTTTTCGTTCTCGGCATCGGACGATTTTTCCGACGGCTTGCCGCTTTTTTTTTCATTGTTCGCGTCAACCCGTTTTACGAGCACCCCGGCGGTCTCAACCTCGGTGATGCCCCAGGTCATCAGCTTTTTAATGTCGTTTTCCTTGATGGGGGAGTTTGCCGTGATGAGCATATTATTGCTGTCCACGTAGATGGGCCGGTCGTACACCATCCCGGGCCTCAACTCTTCCACGGGTATTTTCCTCAACTTTGGCATTACAGAATTCCCCTGCTATCCAATTTAGCTTTGAATTCCGAATTTATCCGGTAACAGTACGCAAGAACCTCTGAAACGGCTTTGAATAGAACTTCCGGAATTTCGCTTCCCACCGGTATTTGTGAAAGAACCTGGGCGAGATTTGAATCCTGGTATACGGTTATGTTGTGTTTCCTGGCGATTTGAATCAACCGGTCGAAGAGTACTCCCCTGGCAATGGCCAGAATTGTCGGAACGGAGCCTGAATACTCCAGTGCAACACCTACTTTGTCATCGTCCATGCTATGCTTTGATATCCAATACACTATTAAGCGAGTAATGGGAATTAATTTCAACTATTTTATTTATGGCCTGCTTCGTATTATAAAAATTTATGTGAATATCCGGATGCAGTGATGAACAATTTTTTAACAGCTGGCCGCCGGATTCCCTCAAGGTCGTGACGACCTCGCTGCTGTCGGAATAAATCGAGATGTTAAAACCGTCGGGCATCTCCCGCGCCAGGACATCGATACGACCGATGTTGGAAAATTCAACGCTGAAGATCCAGGAGTCTTCCCGGCCAAAATACCGCACGGGGCGGAATTTTTCATCGTCATAGTAACCGAATTCTCCCGATGCCTGACCGGCGGGATCGCTTTCAGTGCCTTTTAACAGGGCTATGAGCTGCCTGATGACGTCTTTCCTCACGTCATCGTCCGCTATGGCTTCAATGTCGCTGATGAGGCCGCTGATTGCGCGCTCCCTGTCTTCATTGCCGCCCGATGTCCATTTCCTGATTCTGTCGCCGCCAAAACCGAGGAGAAGCAAAATCGACTGGAAGGCCTTTGCATTGATATTGATTCCGGAAACAAGAATGGAAAGATCGGCAAGGGCGTTCCTGTTTATTCCAAGCCTGAGGAGAAGGTTGAGGAACCGGGTTATGCCTTCATCTTTTTTTTCCTGCTTCTGATGAGGCAGGAGTAGCGCATTCAATTCAAATATCCCGGCAGGATGATTAGCCAGAGCTCCGCTTATGATGTACATGATGCGTTTTTGAATATCGTTCATGCTGAAAATGGTGGTATCCAGTATCTGTTTTGCAAGGGATTCCCTTCCTGTCGTGTCTACCAGTTTAAAAAGATAGGAATTATCTTTTATACTCTCGAGTTTAAGCCGTATCATGCTGCCGGCGGGAAGTCCTTTCAGAAACTCGGCGTGAATTCGCTTCCCGGCGATCTCGAGAACGGCATCTCTGCCGCTGATTCGCTCGACGATGCGCGCCGGCAATTCCGCGCCATTCTGTATGTCACGGAACGTATCGGCGATCCCGGATCTGCCGATGACCCGTATGGTGTTTGCCGCTTCTATTCTCATTCCCCATGTCCGATTGATCGCGCCAGACTTTTCACTGGCTCGTAGCTTCTCCGGTGAATCGGGGAGAAACCGATGTTGTAAATGGCCTGACGGTGCTGTTCGGTGCCGTATCCCTTGTTCTGACTGAAATTATAACCGGGATACAGCTTATCCAGTCTATCCAGTATCATATCCCTCCGCACTTTGGCAACAATTGAGGCGGAAGCGATTGATATTGATTTCGCGTCTCCCTTCGGTATTGAATAAATCGGAACCGGTGCACGGAAAGAATAATTTCCATCAAGAATGACAACATCAGGCCTAAAAGATATACTCGCCAGGAGCCTGTTTAGTGCAAATTCCGTCGCTCCATTAATGTTCACCCGGTCGATGGTTCGGTGGGAGACCAGGATGCACGAAGAATGGACGGAAATGCGGGTGATCATATCAAGTGCGGCAATCCGCTTTCGGTGGGTGAGCTTTTTTGAATCATTGATGCCCGGGATGGCTCCATCCGTTGACGCGATGAAAGATGCGTCATAGATGACGACGCCGACGCAGAGGGGTCCCGCCAGGGCTCCCCGTCCCGTCTCGTCGATTCCGGCGATAACCCTATATCCTTTACGGATTAAATGATTTTCTATATGGAAGGTCGGTTCAAGCAAGAAGGCGGACTCAATGCCCGCCTTCTTCATGCCTGGATTGCTGTTGTAAGTTTTTCTTTCCAACAAATCAGTACTATATGATTCAGGATTCCTGCTGGGGCGCGATTTCAGCAGAAGCCGTATCGTTCTCGGCGTGTGTTCCCGGCACATCGACTTCGGAGGCGCTGTGTTTTTTTGCCGTCTTGTGCGTTTTTTCCCTCAGCTTGGCGGACTTGCCAGTCCTCTCTCTGAGGTAGTAGAGTTTCGCCCGTCGTGTCCTGCCCCTCCGGACCACTTCGATTTTTGCGATGCGCGTTGAATATAAGGGTAAAATCCGTTCGACGCCCACATCAAAGGACAGCTTACGCACCGTAAAGGTCTTGCTCATGCCCTTGTTGTCCATGGCGATGACGATTCCTTCAAATACCTGAATCCGCTCCCGGTTTCCTTCCACAATTCGGTAATGGACGCGCACCGTGTCTCCGATTTCAAAGTTGATTTTTCTTTTTACCGGCATTATCTGTTTTTCGATTTCCTGCATTATGTCCATCGCTCATTCTCCTGATATTTTTCGTATTAGATACTTTTTATACAGATACGGTCGAAGCCGCTTTGTCTTTTCAATACTCTGTGCAAGTCGCCACTCCTGGATCATCCGATGGTTTCCGCTCGTCAGCACCGGCGGCACCTTCATGCCGAATATGTCCTCCGGCCGGGTGTAGTGCGGATATTCCAGCAGATCCCCTACGAAGCTCTCTTCCTCGAGGGATTCCCGGTTCGACATGAATCCCGGCACGTACCGGGAGACGGCGTCGATGATCGCCAGCGCGGCGAACTCACCTCCCGAAAGGATATAATCCCCGACCGAAATCTCGAGGTCAACGTAACGGTCGATGATGCGCTGGTCGACACCCTCGTAGTGGCCGCACAGGATGCACAGGTCGCGGCGGCCCGATAGTTCCTTGACCAGGTCCTGCGTGAGCAGCGTTCCTGAAGCGGACGCGAGCACTACCGTGGTCACGTCATCCACAACGCTCTCCACCGCTCCCGCAAGAGGGCCGGGCATGAGAACCATCCCGGAGCCGCCGCCATAGGGGTAATCATCGCAGCTCCGATATTTGTCCGAGGCGAAATCCCGGATATCCGTGACCGTGACGGTAATGATCCCTGATTCGATCGCCTTACCCATCAGCCCGGTCCGCAGCGGAGAAGAAAAAAAATCGGGGAACAATGTTACAATCTTAAATATCAAACAATCCCTCAACAGGATGAATGTATAGTTTATTGTTCCGTATGTCCCCTATGTCGACCATCGATTCGACAAAGGGGATCATGAACTGCTTCCCCGTATCGCTCGATATGACGAGTATCTCCCCCGCTCCGGCTTCAAGAATGTCGGTCACGGCACCGAAGAGCCGGCCCTGATAATAAACAAAGCATCCGATAATGTCGTAGTAATAATAACTATTTTTGTCTAATAGGCTTCTTGTTTTTTCGGCTTCTGATTTTTCGATACAGATATCGAGGCCCTTGTATTCCCGAGCGGCGTTACGGTCGCCGATGCCCTCAAGCGTGAGGAGGCCGCTTTTATTCTTGTAATCCGTATAATCAGCTATTGTGAATTTTTTATACCTGTCTTTGATCTTTATATAGACGGAAGCATTGACTTTAAATCGCTCTCTGATATCAGAAAGCACCAGGATTTTCAGGCGGCCCGCCAGTCCATGAACGCCGGTGACAACGGCGATACGAACATAATCATCTGCCGGCATCAATCGAGTATTTCCAGCACAACCCGTTTTCCTGATTTTGTAGCGGAGGCATTTATTATTGTCCGTATCGCCCGGGCGATTCTCCCATGTTTGCCTATAACTTTGCCGATATCTTCTTTTGTGACGCGTAATTCAAGGATTGTCGACTTTTCACCTTCCACTTCCCGAATTTCCACCTGATCAGGATGATCCACCAGAGACTTCACCATGTAATCAACGAGATCTTTGTAGTTCATCTCCGCCTCCTGTCGAATTATTTGGCGCTTTTAACTTTTTGCCATATACCCTTCTTTTTTAAAAGCTGCATTATCGTATGACTCGGTTGAGCACCTTGTCCCAGCCAGTGCGAAAGCTTTTGTTCATCGATAACGAGCTGTTCGCCGTCCACGATCGGCTGATAACGGCCCAGTTGATCGATGAATTTTCCGTCCCGCTTATCCCGTTCATCAACTGCAATAATCCGGTAGAATGGTTTCTTTTTCGTTCCAATTCTCTGCAAACGTATCTTTACCGCCACGGTGTGTCCCTCCTGTAATGATTAGGAACTTATTTATTTTTACCCCCCTTTTTTTGTCAACATAAAATAATTTGTGGTCATAATTAATACATCACAATGAAGGGCAGGTGAGGCTTAGCCGGAGGTGGTGCGGCATCGCATCTGATGAAGGTAAAACTCGCGATCCGGGTGGCAGGCCATTGTTAGGGTATGCAAGCTATGATGTGATATTCACGCTGTCCAGCAGGATCCTGACGTTATTATTGATGTCGTTGCCCTTGAAAGCGGAGTTGCCCACGACGATGATTTCTGCGCCGGCCCTGACAACATCGGCGATGTTGTCGCTATTGATGCCGCCGTCCACCTGGATTCGGACATTCGGGTTCGCGCCGGCCTTGATGAACCCGGAGAGTTTCCGTATCCTTCCGAGCGCCGATTCCATGAATGTCTGGCCGTAGAATCCCGGATCAACCGACATGACAAGGACCATGTCAGTATAGGGGAGAAGATCGAAGACGGCTTCCACCGGCGTTGCCGGATTGATGGAAAGACCGGCGACGATGCCGTCGCGTCGTATCTCCTGGAGAATTCTCGCGGGGAAACGGGTGCTTTCATAATGGATGGTAATGCACCAGGGCCCGGTTTTCACATACTGCTCGAGTGATCGTTCCGGCTTTTCTATCATCAGGTGAACGTCGAGCGGTATGGTGGTGTGCTTCTTCAGTTGCTGGATGAAACCGGGGCCGAAGGTCAGGTTGGGCACGAAATTTCCATCCATCACGTCAAGGTGCAGCATGTTAATGAGTGACGCATCGAACCGCCGTACCTGTTCACCGATGGTTGTCAGATCCGATGCAATGATGGATGGCGATATTAAAATTCTGTTCTGTTCAGTCAACATCGATAGTCATATCGTCTATTTTTGTTTTATTCTTGAGGAATGTGATTATCGCATTGCCCTCCCGGCGGAAAACGAACATGATTTTATGGCCGGGACCGGCGTTTTTCGAGAACCTGATCCTCTTGGAGCGGCCGTCCTCCACGTAAGCCTCGTACCGGCCGGCTTTTTCATCATCGGGAATCTCGTATTCAATTTTTTCGTACGCCGCGTAGGGATGCTTGTCGAGCGGGCACCAGCTTACCTTGACAGTGCATTCTTCTTCCCTCTTTACATACGTGCCCGCTGCCGGCGTCTGGGCGATAACCATGCCGGATCGTTTGGGGTCGTCGGTGGCGACGATCTCCTCTTTGACCGTAAGCCCCTTCGCCCGAAGGAGATCGTAGCAGAGTTCGATCGATTGGCCGACGATTCCAGGCATGGTGCTGTCCGTCGCGAGCCTGCCCGTTGAAACCAGGAGATTGATTTTCAGATCCGGTGTGATCTTCTCTCCAGCGCGCGGAGCCTGGTCCATAACGATATTGTCTGCGATGGTCTCCGATGGTATGAAAGATATAACCCCGGTTCCCAGGGACAGGGTTTTATCGTGCCGGTGTATATTCTTGAGATTATTCAGCGCCAGGGGAAGTTCCTTGCCCACCAGGCTCGGGACTTCAATGAAATACCGGGACCTGCTCACCAGAAGTTTTACGGTGCTGTTTTCAGGAACGACCTTTCCCTTTTTCGGATACTGGGAGAGGATAACCCCGTCGTCGATATCGGCTATGTCTTTAAACCTGATTTCCGGTTTCATTCCCTTCCGGGTCAGGCCACTGTACACTTCAATGAATCTTTTTCCTTCCACATCCGGGACAACAACTTCACGTTCCGGTCTGGTGAGCAGTATCAGGATGATGGTTGAGACGAACAGGAAGATTGAAAAGCCGATGAAAAATATTGCCGCTATCCTGCCGATGGAACCGAAATACTTCAGTCGTTCTTCCCGTGACGTGTTTTTTTTATTCATTCAACATCTCTCGAATTCGGTAATAAGCGCAATTTTGCGCGCGTCACCCTCATTCGCTCATTATGTCATATCGGAGCATTCCGCTTTTATGACCATGAAAGTGAGCACAGATTTGTCTTTTTGACGCTGAATCGGTATTTGTCAATTAAAAAAAGATACGTACTATTTTCCCTGCCCCCGCCGCCCCAGGCGGCGGGGGCAGGGAAAAAGGAATCGGGGAATATGTAAAGAATTTTTCCATAATAAACGACAATTGAGATAGGAGGCTGTATGCCGCCGCGGCAGAATTACTCTGCGTGCGATATTATCGGAGTCATGGACAGAGCGTATGGATAGTGAAATTAAAATATTATTCATGTCGGATATTCATCTCGGGATAAAGAATGACGATATGTACATACCCGATTACGCGCGGGTCAATACCTTCAAGAGGATCGCCGCAATCGCGCGGGAGCATGATATTCTTCTCATCGGCGGCGATCTCATAGACAACAGCTCCGTCGGCAACGACGTTATCGAGCTGATAAAGACCGAATTCAGGGGACTTAGGAACGCCAGCACGGATATCATTTATACGCCGGGAGCCGGAGAACTGAGCAGCCGTGAAACTCTGCCGACGTTCATTCTCGATTTTAACGCATCGTGTCTTTTCTCCAGCGTCATGAGTCCAACGCCGTACCTGTACATGAAGGACGACCAGAAACTGTACATATACGGCGTTCCTGCCACGGCAGGATTTGATATTTCGAAAATCCGCAAAATATCCGAAGAAGGACTCCACATCGGCCTGTTCCATGTCGATATCAATTTTGATAATGGCAAAAATAATTCCCCGGTGTACCGCGTCCAGAAGAACGACATCAGGTCGCCGGGGCTCGATTTCTACGCCTTTGGGTTTAATCATAATTTCAAGATGTTTAAAATTTTGGACCGCATCATCGGCGTCTGCCCCGGGAGTCCCGAATCGACCTCGTTCGACGAAACCGGAGACCGGTACGTGATATCCATCGTGATCAAGGAGAACAGGCTGTACCAGATAAAGCGGCTCACCGTCAACTCAATGAAGCTGTATAATAACTCCATCGACTGTTCTGGCCTGATGACCATGGGGCCCATCAAGGAGCTCCTGGAGAATAACAAGTCGAAGAAGGCCATTCAGCGGATGGTTCTCAGCGGAGGGCGTGATTTTATTCTGCGTCATGATGAGCTTCAGAAGTACAAGAACGAATTTTTCAAGCTGGATATAATCGATCAGAGCATACCCACGATTGATTCTTTGATAGAGGAATTTCAATATGAAAACTCCCTGCGGGGCGAATTTTATAAAATTTTGAAAGAACAGATTGACCAGAATAATCTGCCTCATGATATTGAAATGAAGGATCTGGTCGTCTCCCTCAATAAAATCACTCGGGATGGATTCGAAAACCTGGAGGATTGGCTGTGCAGTTTATAAAATGCATGGTATACCGTCACGGACTTTTTGATAACCGAGTTCTCGATTTCAGCGACCGTCTTACCATCGTGTACGGGAAAAACGGGTCAGGAAAAAGTCTGTTGGCGCGCAGCATGGTCGACGCCCTGTGGGGCAGGTTTTCAAATACGAAGCTCTTGGGCGATGAGGTTTGGAATTCCCTCTATCTTGATCTGATGGTCTCACTTTCTGAAAACGGATACTACCGGATATGTAACACCAGCGACACTCGTTTTCGCATATTGTATATTCAGAGCGGCGATGAAAAATTGATTTACTCCGATTCGAAGTCGGAGGACCTTCACGATGGGAAGATTCAAAACAATTTCAACAGCGGCTTCGAGAGCAGGATTTTCCAGGAATTCTTAAGGCGGGTCGACAGCAACACGTTTATCAATTCATCGTTCGTTCCCTCATCGGCCGATGTAGCCAGGGATTCACTCATTGATTACGGGGTGTTGAAAAAGATAATTCTGAATGACAGCACCGGTTTCTACCATCATTTTATTAATCTGAACGCCGCCTTTAAAAACGGCGCCTCGCTTGACGGCGGACTTCTTCCCGAGATATTACGGTATGAAGAAAAAAGACGGGACCTTGAAAAGAAAATTCAGATCATCGATATCAGCGGTTCCCGACATGAAAAGCTCCAGCGGGAAAAGAACATCATACAACGAGAAATTGATGAACTGATCAATTCACTCAATTCGCTCGACAGTCAGAAGGAAATTCTCCAAAAGATCATTGAAAACCTGAACAAAGTCGAGGATCTGAAAAATGAGTTTGAGAGCATCAAGGATGAGATACAGAATGAGCAGCAAAAAATACAATCGATTTCCGACATGAAGACCGAGCTGGACACCATGTTCCCGCATTTCAGTGATATTGACATCAATGACAGCACCAACCTGGAACGGCTTCAAGAAGTCTTTAATGATATCCTTAACCTCAACGAGCAGATCGATGACTTTTATTTCAGGAGGGATTTGAAGAAGAAAAAATTCAAAAAAATAGCTGTCGCGGCTTCCCTCTCCGCGCTCTCATCGTGCCTTTTCATTCTGATAAGAAACGGATTTGCCTTTCAGAAAGACCTGTACCTGTGGACCGGCATCGTCGCCGCGGCATTCGTCATCGATGTGGTCGTTGCCCTGTATCTCAAGATAACGACGGGCGATCGGGATCTCGCGCGGCTGGAGGAGGAAAAGAGACGTTTTAAGGAGCGGATCAGGACCCTTATGGAAAAAAGCAAGTTTGAGCTGGAGGATTACAAGCTTACAGAAATTTACGAGCTGCTGCTCCAGTATTTTGAGGATTACGTTAATTACACCGAGCGGAAAAAGGATCTCGCGCGGATAAAAAGCTCCCTGAAGGAAGAGGAGTATATGATACGGATCCAGAAAAAGCTGGACGCTCTCAAGATGGAGGAAGAGATCATAAAAGACGAGATACATACCAGCATCGATACCCTGAATATCGTTGATGACATAGAGAATGAAACCAGCAAGATCGCGGAGCTGATCCAGAATATCGACACGGAAGCGGATATAATAAAAGAGAAGATAGAAACCAAGGAGCGGATTATCCAGCAGATTGACAGCGAATTCGTCCAGAAATCCGGCACCGGTGGAACCATAACCGCCTACATCGAAGAAAAGAACAGCATCGAACGGACGCTGAAAAAATGGAAGGTCAACCGGAACTCCCTGCAGTTCATCGCAGATACTCTAACGCAGGCCGTGGACCGGGGCGAGGAAAAACAGCTCAGGCGGCTCCTGGACGGCACGCTTGAAAAGTTCAACCACCTCACCGGGAACCAGTATATCACAAAAATAGACGACACCGCCCTGCTGCACATGATCACCCGGAATGAAATTTCCGAAGAGCTGACGCAGCCTCTCATCCACGCGCTGCTGTTGTCCCTTAAATTTTCACTTTCAGATTTCATCATGAGCGGTGACGCCACACTCCCATTATTGATTGACGAACCATTCCAGTTTATGGATGATGAGCGGTGCAACAGATTCAGGGATCTGGTATCCTATATATCAAACAAGAGACAGGTGATTATTTTCACCCATCACAGTGACAAACGAAACTGGGGCAATTTCATTGAACTGTGAGACGCAATGGACAAAAACGGCCAATTGACATTTTCCGATGATCCCATGCTGAATGGCATCAATGAAGTGTATCAGCTCATTGAGAGGGGGGAATTCGCCGCCGCCGTTTCAAAGATTGACGAGCTGATGGACGTTGACGCCGATTATCCCGGGATCATCGAGGCGTACCGCGTGGCGAAGTTCTGGAACAACCGGGGCCGGGAAATCACCGCGCTCGAGGAGGGCAAGGACACCGCCGAATTTCTAATGAAACAATGGGAGGTTTTCAACGAGTACTCCGAAAGCAAGAATCTGGCATCTTCTTCGGCGTTTAAGTCCGTGATGCGGTATATCTTCTTTATGGCCGCCGATCATTACCAGTACGCTTTCCGGGAACGGCAGGATACTTCGAGTAATTTTCACTTCCTCCTGAACCTGGGCGATTGCTTTCTCCGGTTGGAGGAATATCCCCGGGCGATCGAGACCCTCGAGTTCGCCAGAAGCTCGTTCAAGAGCAACGCGCGGCTCATGGCGATCCTGGGCGAGGCGTACTTTCACACGGGCGACCTGTCAAAAAGCCTGCTCAGTTTTCGTGAGGCGTTTTTCATTGATCCTTCCGAGATTGACTTAAGCATGCTGCGGGCGAAGCCCATCGTGGACCTGGTGGAGATCGTAAAGCGGGAGCGTGACGATTTCAAGGATATCGGCGAGTGGATTCCCATCTACGGGTTCATCAACGATATACTGTATGTGAAGCGGAACCTCAGCGTCCATCAGGTTGAAAGCATAGAGAAAGACATCTATAATCTTGAAGTGACCTACCAGAAGATGAACAAGACCCAGGTGGAGAGCTCGAACATAGTGCCCCGCCTCATCAACAAATACCTCTGGCTTCTGGACTACTACAGCCTCCAGAATTACAATTTCGACAACATCTCTCAGATGAGGGAGCGGCTGCTGAACATCGACCGGGAGCTGTTCCAGGAATACTTCAGCAAGAAAAAGTAAATACCGTAGATACAACACTATTAAGATTTATTTTCCCATGGGCCGCAATTGAATAAAGCGCGAATTCTACCGTGATAATTTAAAATAGGGAGGTACAGCTATGCCGTTAAAAACAAGAGAAGAGTACATAGAGAGTTTGCGGCAGTTGAATTTAAACCTGTGGATGTTCGGTGAGAAGGTCTCGTCGCCGGTCGATCATCCGATAATCATTCCGTCAATGAACGCCGTTGCAATGACGTACGAGCTGGCGCAGGTGAAGGAATATCAGGAGTTGACAACGGCGATATCGCATCTCACCGGCAACAGAATAAACCGCTTCAATCATATATATCAGAGCAATGAGGATCTTCTGAAAAAAGTCCGCAGACAGCGTCTTCTCGGACAGAAAACCGCGTGCTGTTATCAGCGCTGTGTGGGCATGGACGCACTCAACGCGATATATTCTACAACCTTCGAGATAGATGAAAAGCATGGGACCGAATATCATGAACGCCTGAAGAAGTTTCTTCTACATGTTCAGGAAAACGATCTGGTAAGCGACGGCGCAATGACGGATCCGAAAGGCGATCGAAGCCTGCCGCCGCACAAACAGGCGGATCCTGATTTATTTCTGCGCGTTGTGGAGAGAAGGTCGGACGGGATTGTCGTACGGGGAGCGAAGGCGCATCAGACGGGAATTGCGAATTCGCACGAGGTCATTGTGATGCCCACGATCGCAATGACCGAGAAGGACAGGGATTACGCGGTAAGCTTCGCGGTGCCTGCTGACACGGAGGGTATCGTGATAATTTACGGCAGGCAGTCATGCGATACGCGAAAGCTCGAGGGCTCTGAAATTGACGTCGGCAACAGCCGGTTCGGCGGTCACGAGGCCCTGGTGGTATTCGAAAATGTCTTTGTTCCGAACGATCGCATATTCATGAACGGCGAAACAGAGTTCGAGGGCATGCTGGTGGAACGTTTCGCCGGGCATCACCGGCCCAGCTACGCCTGCAAAACGGGAGTCGGCGACGTGCTTATCGGCGCCACGGCCCTTGCGGCGCGATACATCGGAGTGGACAAAGCATCGCATGTCAAGGACAAGCTTATTGAAATGACCCATCTTAACGAAACAATGTACGCCTGCGCCATCGCCTGTTCTTCGGAGGGAGCTCCGACTCCTTCGGGCGCGTATCTGATCGACCTTCTCATCTCAAATGTTTGCAAGCATAATGTCACGCGCTTTCCATATGAGATCGCGCGATTAGCCGAAGACGTCGCGGGCGGCCTTGTCGTCACGCTGCCTTCTGAAAAAGACTTCAGGAGCCCGCGCATCGGCCGTTACGTCGAGAAATACTTCAAAGGGATTCCGTCCGCTGCAACCGAGGCGCGGATGCGGGTGCTCAGGCTTATCGAAAACCTGACCCTGGGTTCCGGCGCTGTCGGATACAGGACGGAGTCGATGCATGGGGCCGGATCGCCCCAGGCGCAGAGAATAATGATAGGCAGACTCGGCAATTTCGACTTCAAGATTGAGCTTGCCAAGGCGATTGCCAGGATAAAGGAATGACCCGGCCCGTATCGCAATGATATGGGAAACAGGTCTACCGGCAGTCAGGATGGTTTGACACCCTCTGTCCCGAATCCGCATTCACTTGAGTCTGTAGGCATCCACGCTATTGTGAAAGAATGTTGGAATCAGCAGCATCTGTTTATCCTTGATGTACTCAAAATCAGCGGCATTGATTTTGTCAGATGTTGTATTAAGCAACACTATGGCGGGCTTGCCCTGCTGAATTATCTGTGTTTTCCCGGCCCAGTCGCTGATTATATATCTTCCATGGTCCAATGACTTTAATCCGTCAATGCCGCCTTTATTGGGAATATATAGCTCTACTTTTTTAGTTTGAGGGTTGATTTTTAAAACGCCCTCGGCTGTTCCGACGAGCAGCATTCCCTTATCCATAAATAATCCGTTTGCGCTTGTATAGGGATTCAAATCAATCCAGTCTGATACCGTGCCGCCTTGTATCGCATGCAGCTTGTTCGTTGTCATGTCGGTGATATACACGGTGCCCTGCGAATCGATTGCGATATCGTTAAGAAATTTTGCACCGGCAACCGTATAGGTTTTGATCTTTTTGCCCGCGACGATATCGATTTCATAAATTCTGTCTATATCGGTGACATACAAGGTAGTGGCGTTGAGGCCCATCCCTTTGGGCGCGTTTAAGCCGGTTATCCACTGCAGGGCAACTATTTTGCCGTCAGTCGACAGCTTGGAGATGAAGCCCCGGCCGTTTTTTTCCGTGGGTTTGCCGTTGATATTGGAGACATATAACACGTTCTCCCCGGAATTATATAATACGGATTCCGGCACTTCCAGACCGGCCGGGCTGGACCATAATTTTTCGGCCTTTGAAATATTCCTAGAACAGGAAATGGCTCCCGCGACGAACGCTGCCAATAAGATTAAATACAATCGCTTCATATCGATTCCTCCTTATTAAAGAATTTTGTCCTTTATTATTAGAAGCCATCTCAAAAACGCCTTAAAAATATTATAATGCATCCAAGTAGAAACATAGTTATGTGAAAAATCTGTAATCATCAATTTCATAATATAGTTTCCCCTGGTTTATTTCATGAAATCAAACACCCATCGAAATATGCCGATCCCCACCAGCACGAAGCCCTCGGTACGGGAAATTTTCCACCCGGTCCTGAAAAAAACAAACACGAGAACCACCATGGCGTTCAACATGAGAAAAGAACTGAAGGCGCCCGGCGTTATTGCCATGGGATGAATGATGCCGGTGAGGCCGAGGATGCCGAGGATATTGAAAATGTCGCTCCCGATGAGGTTGCCGGCTGACATGCCGTGCTTGCCCTTGAGGACCGCGGCGATGGATGCGGCCATCTCGGGCGCCGAGGTGCCGGCGGCAACGATGGTGACGCCGATGGCCCACTGCGACACGCCAGCCTGTCCGGCCAGATAGATCGCCGATCCCACCAGGAGATGGCCACCGGCGACCACGGCGGCGATGCTCAATGGCAGTACTAATCCATCCTTCCAGGTCGCCTTATCGTGCGGTAAATCCTTATCTTCCAATGGTACTTTATCAAGGAAAAGAAAGATCAGATACGCCGCGAGAGCCGCCACCATGATGGCGCCCTCAAGACGTGTGAACATGAAATCCCTGAAAAAGAAGAAAAGCATCGCCGTTACCAGAATCATGAAAACACAATCGCGATAAACCAGCCGCCTGGAAGCCTCTACGCTTTTGATTATGGCGACCGTACCGAGGATGAATCCCAGGTTGAAAATGTTGGATCCCACGATATTCCCCACGGAGATGTCGGGCTGGCCGCGCAGGGCCGCGTTCATCGTGACCGCGAACTCCGGCGCCGAGGTGCCCATGGCAACCACGGTGAGACCGATCACGAGATCTGACACGCCCAGACGTTCGGCCACCCGGCTCGCGGAATCGACGAGAAAATCGGCGCCCTTCCAGAGGACCAAAATGGAGGCAAACACGACAATAATATTTAACGCGACATTAAAAGGTGTATATAAAAAAATATCCATATTTATTCTCCTCTTTGTTGATTGTCATTATTTATTGGGTGTTATTGCCGTGGGTCATTTTCCTGATTTGCACTCCACAATGAGCGCAATAATAAAAAGTATGATTACCGACGTATGTGTTGCAATGGGGACATCGAAGTTTTTTCATAAATAGAATGACAAAGGGTACGATAGGCACTATAACAAACAATACAATTAAAAATATTTCATTCTTCTCGAAATCTAAAAAATACATGAGTACTGGAATATCAATAAGAGCAATAAGCCAAATAGCAATAAAAATTTTTATTTTATTAAATCGCTTCAGTTGTTCTTCGAATTCATCTGAAAAATCATTCTGTTGCGCGGGATAGGACATGCCCCCCTCCTTTAACTAAAATATATGCAAACAGCGAATCGACCAAATCGGCTGAAAGATCAGCACCGACCATTTTCAGATTTCCAAACTCATCGGATTCCTTTATAAAAACAGATTTTTCGAAAAGCATACGGAACTCACCTTCGGAAACGTATTCGACCGTCGGTATGGTGAACAAACCGGACCGGAATGATCGCCAGAAGGAGCATAACGCAAAAATCACCGATACGGACAATTTCCATGGCGGTACGAACCGCTGGTTTGAGAATCGTAATAGCGGAACTCCACATGCGTATCATCAAGCGGGCGCACCATGGTGTAACATGTATCCTCGGTTACGAAGTCAGTGCTCCTTATACGAATTCCATCAGCATAAATACAGACTCCTTGCCGTTATTACAGCGCGTATTTACCAGTCTGTTTTTGAGATCGGTAATAGTTTTTTTAAATACATAATTCTTTCCAGAAAAACTCCATACATGGGGTTTTTCTGGACCGGCTGTGTGAGTTCATTTTGGTCCGGTGATAAATTGTTAAATAAAAATAATTATTTGTCAAGAAATAACAGTTTACTGAAAAACCAATCTGACAATGAATATCAAGGCGGCGGCAATACCCGTTGGGGATATATAGGTGCAAAATCTTTTAGCGCTGCAGGATTTGAAAATATAATACACCATGCATAGATTAAAACCAATCATGTTCGTCGGTACCGGTTCCGATGTCGGTAAAAGCGTTGTAACAGCGGCCTTATGTCGCATATTCAAACAGGACGGCTTCAATCCGGCGCCGTATAAGGCCCAGAACATGTCACTCAACAGCTATGCCACTCCTGAAGGGCTTGAGATCGGGCGGGCCCAAGCCGTTCAGGCCGAAGCTGCGGGCGTGCCCTGTCATACCGATATGAACCCCGTGCTGTTGAAGCCGATAAACGATGAAACAGCGCAGGTCGTACTCAATGGCAAACCTGTCGGCAATCAAACAGCCATGGAATATTTTATGGGAAATGATCGCGATGCGTTGTTCGACGAGGTAAAACAGGCTTTCGAACGACTGGCTGCCCGATACAATCCCATTGTGATGGAAGGTGCCGGAAGCATTTCGGAGATAAACCTGCGCCGGTGCGACATTGCCAACATGCGCATCGCCATTGCCGCTCAGGCATCCGCCTACCTTGTCGCGGACATTGACCGCGGCGGGGTGTTCGGCAGCGTGTATGGAACACTGCAATTGCTTGCGCCAGCTGAGCGCCGACGTATCAAAGGGATTATCATAAATAAATTTCGCGGTGATATCCGTCTGTTTGAAACCGGAAAATCCATGATGGAAGAACTCGCCGACGTGCCGGTGGCTGGCATTGTTCCGTATTATACGGATATTTATATCGAAG
>Ga0154692_112_pt6 | contig 29026 bp, 22 predicted proteins | sample Rifle2008BG13ft_FD_116121 | JGI IMG/M metagenome (GOLD analysis project Ga0154692, IMG submission 116121) | Spirochaetes bacterium RBG_13_51_14
CGCATTTGCCGGAAGGGCCGCCCACCTGTACCGCGACGGCGTCAGAGCCGCCCGCATCATCCAGCAGGCTTTGCAGTTTGGTCCCGAACTCCACTTCATACACCCCCGGTTTCGTGCAGTCGCCGGATACGGAAAGAAGCTTGGTCCCGTGCGACTGGAACGTGCCCATTGTGGCGAACCACTCGCCTCCCTTCTGCATGATCCGCGCAGCCGCGCATAAACTTTCAATGTTGTTGACCGCGGTGGGATATCCGCGGTATCCGTACTGTGCCGGGAACGGCGGCCGGTTGCGGGGCTCGCCCCGTTTCCCTTCGGCTGATTCGATGAGCGCCGATTCCTCGCCGCATATGTAGGCCCCGGCGCCGAGTTTTATCTGGATATCGAAATTGAATCCCTTTTTGCCCGCGATGTTCGCGCCCAGCAATCGGTTTTTTCTCATTGTTTCAAGAACCCGTTCGAGGTACGGAAGCAGATACGCGTATTCCGCCCTGATGTAGAGAACGCCTTCCTGCGCTCCGGTCGCGTAGCCGGCAACGGTCATGCCCTCGAAGAGCATCTGGGGCAGCTCGGTTAAAATAACGCGATCCTTGAACGTCCCGGGCTCTCCTTCATCACCGTTGCATACCACATACGCCCTTTTTCCTTTTGAATTACGGGTAAATTCCCACTTCATGCCGGTGGGAAACCCCGCGCCTCCGCGCCCGCGGAGGTTGGATATCTTCACTTCTTCGATGACCTGTTCAGGCTTCATGGCGACAATTTTTTTGATAGCGGATCCCGCTTCAAAGGGAGCGAAAATGACCGGACCCTTTTTCTGGATGTTGTTCTTCACCATTGAGCGTACCAGCTCGGACCTGTTCTGTCCGTCGCCGAGGACCGTAACCATATCCTTCACGCGCTTACCGGCCTTCATCTGTGAAATAAGATCACGCGCTCTTTCGGGCGTAAGGCTGGTGAATACCACGCCGTTGATCAACGCAGCCGGTTCCTGATCATTCATGCCGATATCGGAAGTGTCGTAGAGTCCGATGACTCCGTCCGTCGTCCTGCTTCCGAATGTGCACCCCGCCGCCTGTTCGAAGGCCCTGGCCACTGCCCCTCTTCCCTTCATCACGGCCACGGCGCTGTTATTCAGATAGACCGTGTATTTCCCGAGAGGCTTTTTGGAAAAGAAATGATAGAATGAAACGACGCCATCCACATCAACTTTTGAAACTCCCATGCTTGCGGCAATCCGGGCCGCTGCCTCATCAGACACGAACCCAAGTTCCGCCTGAACATCGCGAATAATATCAAGCATCATGGTTGTGTCCCTGCCGTTTTTTTTAACAGCTTTTGCGACTGCATCTCCTATATTAGCCATAATCCCTCTTTATAGTGTGAATTATTGTAGCCGGCAATCATTCGGCAAATCCTGGAATTGCCCATTAAATTCTTATGCCAATACGATTATCCAGCTGCGAATGCAACATGATATCGTACAGTTTATCATGCACTAATGTGTGCCCTGCTGAATGATTACAGTTTGTTTATTCAAATCCAAAATCTTGAAATGAAGGCTGAGCTAGTCTTTTTGAATATTGTTAATTAGACTTAGGGTCCTTCAAGAATATTTAGTTGAACTGTTGCATATCTAAATAAAAAATTGAAATTTGCCCCGGCCGCCTGCGGTGGTGTTGGCTATTGAATTTTCATTTTATTTTGGCAACAAATCTATTTTTTCTATTAAAAATATTATATGCAAAATTTTATTATATTTATCAATCGTTATCCCGATTCTGTTATATAAAAATTTGATACCAACTATTTGCTATTTTTATATCACAAGTATTTGTTAAAAAACCACCACGGATTTTGATTTTCCCATAATCGTAGTGTCGATTTTTTTTTCAAGTAATTATTTACCGAATTTATCTTTTGCGATAACAATCTGTCCCAGCGCGATACAGCCGTCATTGCAGGGGACGGCAGTATGCGTGTATACGGTGAACCCGGCCTTACGAAGACGATCCATCAACCCAGCCAAGAGTATCCTGTTGTGAAAAACACCGCCGCTCAGGGCCGCAACATTGATGCCGGTTTTCTCCCTGAGCCGGACAGCAACTGCCGTGGAGGTATGTATGATGGCCTGATGAAAGGCAGCGGCGATATCTTCGGCCGGGATTCCCTTTTCAACGAGAGATACGATATACGCCGTCAAATCATCCGTACCGATTACTATCGTTTCATTATCGGCGAAAGGAATGATAAACGGCCAATCCGGCGCCTTCCCCCGCATGGCCGCCTCCTCCAGCTGCTGCGCAGCCTCCGCCTCTGTGCTGACAGTTCGGGATATGCCGAGGATGGCCGCCACGCCGTCGAAAATCCGTCCGATGCTGCAGGCGAGGGACGAATTGATATTTTTCTCTATGATCTCGATAACTCCCGCGGTTTCAGCGTCGCGCCGCATGACCGGGAAATCCCGGCCGTACCGCTGATGGAGGAGCGAGATGCCGATCTTCCACACGTCCCGTATGGCGCTCTCGCCTCCGGGAAGGGGAAAATTTGAAAAATGCGCCGCCCGCTCAAAGGAGCCGCGCCGCGCGATGAGAAACTCGCTCCCCCACAGGGTTCCGTCGGTTCCGTAACCCGTACCGTCGTACGCGATCCCGATCACCGGTTCTGTAATGCCGTGCTCCTCCATCACCGCGGCTATGTGCGCGTGATGATGCTGCACCTCGATGCGCCGCCTCCCTGAGGACGCCATCTCTTCCGCGTGCAGCCTGGTGAGATAACCCGGGTGCATGTCCGATACGATCACCTCCGGCCGGGCGTCGAAAATCCTCATGAAATGATCGACGGTTCTCCTGAATACCTCATAGGTGAGGGGATCGGCCATGTCGCCAAGGTACTGGCTCATGATGATGAAGCTTTTCCGCGCGACGGCAAAGCTGTTTTTCAGGTCCCCGCCTACGGCGAGAATGGTTGCGAGGGATTCCGTGGACAGAAACGGCGCCGGAACGTATCCCCGCGACCGTCGTATGAAGAATGACCTTTCATCCACTACGAAGAGCACGCTGTCGTCTCCCTGGCCGATGATCTCCCGGTTGTAGGTCACGAAGTAATCGGCGATCCGTCCGAGACGATCGAACACCGTTTCATCACGGTACTCAATGGGCTCGTCAGACACATTGCCGCTGGTCATCACCAGGACCATGTCGGGGTCGATTGAGAACAGGTGGTGCTGGAAGGGCGTGTAGGGCAGCATGAGCCCCAGATAGGAGAGATCCGGCGCAGCCTGGCGGCTCACCAGCTCACGCCTTTCTTTGAGAAGCACGATAGGCCGCTCCCGGGAGAGGAGCAGGTCCCGCTCAACCGGGGATATCTCGAGAAACCGCTCGGCCGATTCAAGGGAACCGGCCATGAGGGCAAAGGGCTTGAAGGGGCGCCGCTTCCTCATCCTCAGCTCCCGGAGAGCCGCGTCGCTCTTCGCGTCCGCTGCGAGGTGATATCCGCCGATTCCCTTGATGGCGATTATTTTTTCCTGCTTTAAAAGACTGACGGTCATCCGGGCGGCTTCGTCGCTGTCCGTCTCGATGAGCTCCTTCCGGGCGGTGTAGAGCGATATGCGCGGTCCGCACACGGGACAGGCGTTGGGCTGGGAGTGGAAACGACGGTCCGACGGGTCAGCGTACTCGGCGCGGCACCGGTCGCACTGCTCAAAGGCCGCCATGGACGTGTTTATCCGATCGTAGGGAATATCGTGCACGATGCTGAATCGCGGACCGCAGTTGATGCAGGTGATGAATGGATACAGGTGCCGTCGATCGCTGGGATTAAAAAATTCTTTTCGACACGGCTCGCATACCGCCGTATCGGGTGAGTAGAAGGCGAACCGCTCCGCGGTCATGAGGCTCTTTTCGATGACGAAATCAGCGCATCCGACGGCAGGCGCTTCAACCGAATCCACGGACATGACCATGGCGAGCGGCGGGGGATTCGCTGACATATCCCGGAGGAATTCGGCCAGGTCGCGATCCTCGCCCTCGGCCCGGACGATCACCCCCTCCGTGTCATTGAGCACGCTCCCGCAGATCCGATGCCGCCGGGCCGTCTGATACACAAACGGGCGGAACCCCACGCCCTGCACGATTCCTTTGATCCTGATTTCGAGGGCTTTTTTCATTTCTGTAGTATGACCGGCGGACATAATAAGAGCCGGCGCGGCAACGTATCTATATCCGGTATCCCACCATGCCGGTCAGATGAATCGTGTGGCGCTCGCCCGCGAGCCGGTCGATGTCCAGGAAGTCGGTGCCAATGCTGATTTCGATGAAGACACGGTTCGTGGTGAACCCGAATATCACCCTGCCACCGAAATCAACCGGTTTCAGATGCTTTCTGAGGTCCAAGCTCGATTGATACGTTAGTATGCTGTAACTTGCCTTTGCCTGGAAGAGCACCCCCACGTCAACGCTGAGGCCGATGTACAATTCATCCATAATATGGAACCGGTACGCCACAGGAAAGGTGAAGTAATTCGTGTCCACGTTCGATTTATCGACGTATCGCTCAAGCGGGAGGAAGTACGCCGCTCCGGGTCCGGGAGGCAGACCCGCAAGAAAAAGGCTCATGAGACTTACGTCGGCAATTTTGATTTGGACCTTCCGCTGTTCGTAAAAAAAGCCGAGGGAGAGGCAGTGACCCTTGACGGGGTAAAGCAGAGCCTCCATGCCGCCGCGGAACCCGACGGTAAACGACTCCTTTTCATATTTGAACCGATACAATTCAGTGGCTGTTGAGCGCGGTCCCAGTATCCCATATCCGATAGCGCCGATGCTGAATCCCATATAAAACGATAACCGATCCTTCTTCCTCCTGACGGATTGGTATTTTTTTTTCTCGGCATCGGAATCCTCTTCTTCAGCGCGGTTCTTCCTTTCAACGTCAATATCATCTGCCCCGCCGGAATCTTTCCCATGGGTTTCATTTATCCTGTTTTGCAGTCCGGAATCGTACTTATCCGAATCCGCCGGGACGCCTCCCGTTCCACCGCCGCGTTCCGTCTGTTTGACATGTCCTTTATCATCCGCAGCCGCATCCGCTGCATGTGCGCCGGTATATCCCGCGCAGACGCAGGCGAAAAATGCCATGAGGCATACAACAGTCGGTTTCTTCATGCGTTGTCCCCGTAAAAATTTCTGCAAAAAAAAGTTATTCGGTTTTATGGTATTGCGTCAATACATTTTTTCCTTCGCTGGCGCAGGGCCGTTATGAGCGACGCGTTCAATGAGTCGTCGCTTTTTCACCCGCGCAACTTTCAAACCGGCACCCAAAGCGAGACATTGTCCCCCCGTCACGGTATCAAATTCAAAAAAATTCTGGACAGTTTTAGCTCACTCTGTAAAAAGGATACGTTGTCAGGCCGGAGTACCGTTAAGGAGCATATAATGGAAATAAAGATCCTTCAAGATATCCTTGAGTCCAATAAGAATGCCGCGGCTGAAGTGAAAGAACTTCTAAAGAAAAAACGAATATACATGATCGATATGATGAGTTCCCCCGGCTCAGGTAAAACCACCCTGAACGATCGGCTCATCGGCGCGCTTAAAAACAACTACCGCATTGCCGTTATCGAGGGCGACATCAAGACCACCAAGGACGCGGAGCGTTTGGCGAAGCATAACATTCCCATATTCCAGATCGAAACAGACCGGTTCGGGGGCGACTGCCACCTGGAGAGTTCCTGGGTGAAAAAATGCCTGGAGCAGTTTGATCTGGACAACCTGGACCTGGTCATTGTGGAAAATATCGGCAACCTCGTATGTCCCGCCGAATTCGAGCTGGGCGACGACGAGCGGATCGTTGTCCTCAGCGTCACTGAAGGGGAAGACAAGCCGGCAAAGTACCCGCTCATGTTCAATACATCGGACACCATGGTGCTGAATAAAATCGATCTCCTGCCGCATCTGGACTACAATATGGATGAACTGATGGATAATATAAAACAGGCGAACCCGAAGATACGCATATTCCGATTAAGCGCTAAAACTGGAGAGGGCATGGACGCACTGGTGAAGCACATCAGCGACAATATCGACAGGAAAAGGCGGAGCGTCTAGCCCGGTTCACGTCACTCAGTCAATACAAACACTATGGGATTCACGTCAATAATATTCCTTTTCTATTTTCTGCCGCTCGTCATTCTTTTCCACGCCGCCGCGCCGAAAAAGATCAGGAGCCTGTTTTTTCTGGCCTCAAGTTACCTGTTTTACCTCTGGGGTTCACCCACCGGCGCCGTCATTCTCTTCGCTTCTTCCATCGTTGATTACCTCCTCGCCGGAAGCATCGGCCGTACCCGAAGGCCCGGGACAAAAAAACTTTTATTGGGCCTGTCGGTTTCTATCAATATTATTATCCTAATCTATTTCAAATACGCGAATTTCTTTATAGGGGAAATCAACGGCGTCCTGAATCTGCTGAACATGGCGGCCATCCCCTGGAAAGACGTTATATTCCCTCTGGGAATCTCCTTCATCACGTTCCATAAAATCAGCTATCTGACGGACATCTACTACGGAACCGCAAAACCGGCGGAGAGCTTCACCGCCTACGCCCTCTACCTGGCGATGTTTCCAAAACTGTTGCAGGGCCCCATCATGCGCTACAACACCATATCAGGCGAGATAGTGTCGCATGCCGGCACCCTGGACAGCATGTTCCAGGGATGCATCCGCTTCTGCGTCGGCCTCGCGAAGAAGGTTCTCATCGCCGACGCCCTCGGCCACGTTGTCGATGCAATATTCAGGCTTGATTCATCCTCATTGACGGTCGGCCTCTCGTGGATCGGCGTGGTATTTTACAGCTTCCAGATATATTTTGATTTTACCGGTTACACCGACATGGCCATCGGGATCGGACGGATGTTCGGATTCACTTTCACTGAAAATTTCAACCGGCCCTATATCTCCCAGACATTCACCGAATACTGGCGGCGGTGGCATATAACGCTGGGAAACTGGTTCAGGGAATATCTTTACATCCCCCTGGGGGGAAACCGCGCCGGTCGCTTCAACACCTACCGGAACCTCTGGATTGTTTTTATCGTGACGGGCCTCTGGCACGGCGCCAACTGGACCTTTATCATCTGGGGTCTCTTTCACGGTCTCTTCATATTCCTCGACCGGATATTCTGGCTCAAAATAACAAAGAGGATCCCCGTAGCGCTGAACATCGCGCTGACCTATTTCCTGCTCCTCGTCGGCTGGGTCTTTTTCCGGTCGGACACCATAGGCGGCGCATTGTACTACCTGGGGAGGATGTTTGATTTCACAAAAATAAACAACATGCCGACGACAATCATGCCGGCCAGCATTATCGGGAACAGGGAAATCTTCGTGGTTGTCCTCGCTGCAATCCTGAGCTTTTTCCCCGATTCATGGTTCGTGCAGATAAAAGATGCGGCAGCGGTACGGATGAGCGAGGGGCTGATCACCGGACTGAAAGCCGTGTCAGCGGCAGTTCTGTTTGTTCTGTCATTAGTATCAATAATAAATAGCAGCTTCAACCCCTTCATATATTTCAGGTTTTGATGATGAAGATAAAAAAGGCATTTATATTAATCTCAAACGCATTCATCGCCCTGGTTCTGCTACAGACCTGCTTGAAGCCCATTCCCGACATGATCCTGAGCGGTGCCGAGAAAAAAGTACGCATGCCATATTTTACACTTTCAGACTGGATCAACAGGGAATTTCAGAACAGGATGGAGCAGTGGCTCAAGCAAAACCTCGGATTCCGTGGTTTTTTCGTCAAGACAGACAATCAGATAAATTATACCCTGTTCAATGAATTCTCGCGCAACCACCCTCGAAAACTCATCCTGGGAAAAAACAAATATCTGTATGAAGAGCCGTATATCGATTTATACAACAGGATATCGGTGGCAGGGCTGAATTCCATGGAGGAAACGGCGGCATCCCTAAAAAGTCTTCAGGATGTGCTCAAAAAACATAAGGTTGAATTCCTGCTGATCATCACACCGAGCAAAACCTCAATTTACCCGGAATATATCCCGGAAAAAGTGATTATTCGTAAAAATCTATCTAAGAAAGACAGCTATCAGATCTTTATCCCACTCCTCAAGCGGTATGGCGTCAATTTCCTGGACGGGAGAAAATTATTCCTTGCATTGAAAAAACAGTCTGTGCCCAACCTGTTTCCTACCAGCGGATCGCACTGGAGCCTGTATGGTTCGTACCTGTTCGACACCAGTCTCATTGAGCAAATGGAACGGCTCCTGGGGAAACGGCTGGTCCGCATCGCTTCCCGTGGAATCGTGAGGAGCCGGGAGCCTATCGATCTGGATAAGGATATCGCCCGGCTTGGCAACATTCTCTTTACCCGTTCGCTCTTTACCGAGTACCTGTATCCCGACACCTATCCCGACGCGCCGTCTGGCGCGTACCGGCCGAACATTCTGTTGGTGGGATCGAGCTTTTGCTGGAACATCATACACTATCTCGATATTAACCGGGTTTTTTCACGCCTCGATTTTTATTATTACTTCAACACCGACTACGTATATCCCGGCAAGAAGCGTAACCGCATCGACAAAGACCGGGTCGACTGGAACCGGGACGTTCTCACCAGAGACATCGTCATCATCGAAGTCAACGAGGTCGCCATGGATGAAAACGGTTACCAATTTATTGAGACGGCGCTGCGCGGTCTCGAACGGTGAAATCGTCCCGACGATTCGGCGCTCATCATCCCGTCGTTTGAAAGTATCCAAAAGTGGGCGAAGAGCAAGGGCATTCCCCCCGCCGACAACAGGGACCTGGTGAACGACCGGGAAGTGAACGCCATGATGCAGGAAGAGATCAACAGGCTCATGAAGAACTATGCACGTGTGGAGCAGATCCGGAGATTCACGCTCCTGGACGCGGAATGGACGCAGGCCACGGGAGAGATAACGCCGTCCCTGAAAATCAAGCGGAGGGTTGTGGAAAGCAAATATAAGGATAACATTGAGGCCCTGTGTCCGGTTGATGCCAAGGACTGACGCCGATTCGATCGATGAAATGCATCTTCGATTGAGGAATAATCATGAACAGCCCGGATAAAAAAAGCATTGGATAATTGGATAAACTGAAGGCGCGGTTTAATAAGTGCCTTTTCCCCTCCCTCGATGGGAGGGGATAGGGGAGGGTGATGTATTAGTCCTGAAAACATCAGCAGTTATATCACCCCCGCCCAACATCTGACTAACAGGATGTTATTCATGCCGCCGCTCACAGGATGTGAAAAATGCGACGGCCACCATCAAGGGGGAGGGAAATTCCGACTTTCGACACCGCGCTTTCTGCATAACACATGAATGAAACGAGCTATTTAACTTTTTCAATCAAACACGCCGCTGCGTTGCCAAAGGCGCCGCACAGGGACGCCAGGCCGTACTTCTCGTTCGGGAAGTCGGTTTTCATGATATTCAGCAGCGTCACGATCAGCCGCGCTCCCGACTGCCCCAGGGGATGGCCCAGAGCGATAGCGCCGCCCCATACGTTGACCCGCTTGAAGGGGGCGTTCTCGTTGTCCAGCTTGAGGTCGCGGATACAGGCCAGGGACTGGCTCGCAAAGGCCTCGTTGAGCTCGATAGGACCGATATCAGCGGCAGTAAGCCCCGTTCTCTTGAAGAGCTTCTGCACGGCCGATATGGGGCCGATGCCCATGATCGTGGGATCGCATCCGGCGAGGACGCCGTAGCTGAACTTGTAATGGTATTCCAGGCCCAGCTCGTCCGCCTTCTTCCGGTTCATCAGGAGGAGGCAGGCGGCGCCCTGCGTCAGCGGGGACGATGTCGCAGCGGTGATGCGGCCGTTCGGCTTGTACGGCGACGTCATGGTCTTCATTTTTTCGACATCAACCTTGTCCCTGATCCACTGGTCGTGCTCAACCAGGAACTCCTTGCCGTCGTCATCCACACCCTTGACCGGTATGATCTCTTTCTTGAACTTGCCGGCGTTCCGCGCCGCAGCCGCTTTTTTATTCGACCAGACCGCGAAATTATCCATGTCTTCGCGTGAAATGTTCCACTGCTCCGCCACTTTTTCAGCGGTCGGGCCCATGGGGAGATCGGCGCCGTTATAGTATTTCAGAATACGGGGCGGGAAATCCATGTTCGCTCCCATGGGGACTTTTTCCATATCCTCAACCCCGGCGGCGAGCATGATGTCGGCCTGGCCGGTCATGATCGCCCGCGCCGCGTGCATCGTCGCTGACATGCCGGACGGGCACTGGTTTGTCATCGTGTTGCTCGGTACGGTTACCGGCAGCCCGGAAGCCAGCCATGCCAGCCGTCCGATATCGTTCTGCATGCCCGAGATATTGGCGCATCCGACCAAGACCGCGTCCACGTCCTCGGGCTTAACTTTCTTGTTTCTTTCAAAGATCCCTTCATAAATCACGGTGAGCAGTTCATCCGGCCTGATCTTCCTGAACCAGCCCTTTTCCCGGTGGGCCCTGCCGTTCGGGGTTCGTACTCCGTCAATAAATACAGCTTCTTCCATAAATATAAACTCCTGTAACAAATTTTGGATTTTGGACGCAGTGATAAACCGCTTTGTATCCTATTTTCATTCCCGGGAAAAAGGAAGCTTCGCAGGATATAAAACAGGTGTATTCTTAGTACATGCCGCGAGAAAACATCATACGAACGTATAAAAAGTTTCCCGTTAATTGATCATTACAATCGAAATAAATGCAAAAGATTCAGCAATACCTTCCAATGGCGTCGGCGTTCGGCTTACACTTTGGCCTTTTGTTTTTTCTTCTGTTTTGTTTTTCCCCCCTTTCCGGATGCGGTTTTATGCAGGGCCATATCCTTCGACGCCATTTCCCGAAGCAATTTCTTATTCACCTTGTGAACTTCGGTAAGGGGCATGGTTTCAATTATCTTTACAACCTTAGGAACCGCGTACTTTGCCACCCGTTTTTTCAGGAAATCGATTATTTCATCTGGGGTGATATTCTTTATAAACCTTTCCTTCGGTTGAATATATACAGCTATCCGTTCGCTCCCTTCCCGCTCGGGGTCGGGGATGCCGATGGTGGCCGCCAGTTCCACCTTGGGATTCTGGTACAGGATGTCGTCGATCTCGCGGGAATAGACCTTGTATCCTGAAACGATAATCATGTCCTTGGTCCTGTCCACGATATAGAAGTATCCTTTCTCGTCGATCCTGACCACATCGCTCGTGTGGATATAGCCGTCCTCATCAACGCCATTCCCCGTCTGGGGCCAGTAGCCCAGCATCCGCTGCGGACCACGCAGGATCATCTCGCCTCTTTCACCATTCAACATATCCTCGATGGAAATCTCCTTTCCCGAATCGACCGACAGAAACTTGACTTCGGTATCCGGGAATGGAATGCCGATTGTGCCGCGTTTTTCGACCGTCACGGTAGCTCCCTCTTTCGCTGGCTTCGGCTTCTTCCGTGTCCATTTCGCCATGAGGTAGAAGAACTTGGTGAGGAACTTCCCGGCATTACGGGTTCCTGCAAGCCGCAACAGACCATTTAACAACCACAAATTACCGGGTATTTTCATCAACATCGTATTTAACCTTGTTGCGGTCCTTCCACCGAAAACACGTACCAGGAAGGTCGTGTTAAGATGCGTGCAGGGTGACATCTCTGATAGGCCGTACCCTTCCATGATGCCGCCCCCGGCTTTTTTCTCGAACTGCTCCTGGGTGCTGGTGGGAAGCGGGGCGGACCCTGAAACACCGAGCATTCCGTACCCTTCAAGCTCCTCTGACATTTTCATGAACTGGGTCGGCACGCCGATCTGTATGGCCGGGTAGTGTTCCTTGATCATCTTGATCATGCCTTCGGTATCCCTCGGGTCCGGAACAAGAATTTGATTATGCCCGAACAGGGTGACTGTATGCATTATTATGTGGCCATAAGAATGAAAGAATGGCAGTCCCAAGATATTCGTTATCGCTCCTGCCAAAAGCTGTCCACCCATGCCGAAAGACCACATATTCTGCATACTGTTGGCGTATATGTTCCGATGGGTCAGCATGCATCCCTTTGCCAGCCCTGTTGTACCGCCGGTAAAAATAAGGGTCTCAAGGTCCTTTTCGACATTAAATGTGATTTCAGGTGGCGACGGCGGCGTTTTATCGATCAAATCGGTCATCCACAATGTGCCTTTGGGGACATTGATTTTTTGTTTGGGAGAGACACCGGAACCGCTGTTCGAGTATTCATCGAGTCTGCAGAGAATCAGGTAGTCTAATTTGCTCTTTTTCGCAACCTGTGCCGCGATATCTGCGTGTTCATCCAAGGTGATCAGAGCCCGTGGAGTTCCCTCCTTGAACTTATGAGTGAGTGTGGGGATAGGTTCCAGCGAGCTGCTGGGTATATGCACCAGTCCGGCCCGTGAAATAGCGTAATCGGCTATGACGAACTGGATCGAGGTGGGCAAAATGGTGGCAATCCGCTCCCCTTTCCGCAGGCCCATATTGTAAAGGGCCGTTGCCAAACGGTCCACCCTGTCTTTAACCTCCGGATATGTCATTTTATGGTTAAATTGGATGAAACCGTTTTTTTTGAATTTTTTCGCCGCGGTATAGAGTATTTCATAGACCGGCTTATCAGGATAGGGTTTTAGCGATTTAGGAATTCCTGTTATTTTGTATTCCTTGTGCCAGGGAAGTGAGTCTCTTTTCATATGGAACCCCCATTTTGAATTATTGATGAAAAATCTTCTGGAGGAATTAATGATGCGATGTGCAAAAATAACAAAGATTCTTGCAGACAGCGCTTCATCGATCCCCCAGCAATATTCATGCTTAAACAGGTTATAATAGTTTTTTTACGAATATCCGCATGTGGCACACGCGGATTGTTACTCATTTTAGGTGAATAGCGGTTGAGTTCCCATTGCAAAGCCCATATCACCTTCGATCTTCATCGCGCCTGACATGAACAGGTTTACCGGGTTTGTCTCTTTCCGCATCAGGGCTGATGAGTCCTTCGCGCTCATCTTGAACACCGAGCTGGGTTCCATGGCACCGTTCAGAATCGCCTGGATTTTAAAAACGCTCCCGTCATCATTGGTGATTTCGGCCACAAAGCTGCCTTTGAGCGAATTGAGCGCATTGTACTTAGCTTTATTCAGGTCGTTCTGAATCCCCAGGATCATGTCGAGATTCTGAGTTTTGATCATTTTCTCCATGTCATCCTTGGAAATTTTCAGCCGCAGTTTGGCAGATGCTATATCTCCCTTGTTAAATGTGACCTTCGATCCGTCTTTAAGGGTATAGCTGTAAACATCTCCCGAAATATCCACCGCCATGGTGATCTCAGTGCCGGCGAGTTCAGTCGGGGCGTTGGAATTCGTCAGTTGCTCCAGAGCTACTTTCGGCATTACTTCACTTAAAAGTTTCTCCACGCTGGTATCAGCAGGGATGGTTGGTATTGAAGCCATAGGGCGTCCTCCTTAATACGTGTGTGATCGTGTAATTTCGAACTGACACGTCAGTTTCATTATATTACAAAAAAAACGTCAATGAAAAATTTTTTTCATCATGACGAAAAAGCATAAAATTCCGTTGACAAAATCAGACCGGTGATTTTGATTTAAACTGACATGTCAGTTTTAAATATGCTAGAAATTATGTCAACCGTATTTTACCCCGCAGTACGGTCAGCATCCAATGGCGCGAGGCAGTTCATGAGGCTGAATGGTTAAGCCAAACCCGCGGATTTCCGTGCAGAAAGCCCATCGGGCTGTTCGAGTTGCATTCAGAGGAATATCGAGATTATGAAAGCTGATGAACGGAAAAAAATGATTCTTGAGTACGCCAAACGGCTTTTTTCACGGAAGGGATATTACAACACCCAGATTTCGGATATCGTCCATGAAGCTAAAATCGCCCGGGGGACCGTATACCAGTACTTCAAGAACAAGGACGACCTCTTTGTTACCCTCATCAGGAATTTTTACAACGAATGGGAGCGGAATATCTCGCTCGGAATGCATAAAATCGACCTGAAGACCATTGATCCTGTGGACTACTTTTTCTTTCGGGTGAGAAACACGCTTCAGTTCCTTGCCAACGACGCTGACCTCTGTAACATCGTCCTCAGAATGGGAATCGGATTAAGCGGCGGGCTTGAATCAAGTATAAGGCGCTTTGAAAAAAAAATACAGAATCTCATCATCGCCGATCTCAGGCTTGGAATCCGCAACAATCACGTCCGCAAGGACCTGAACATAGAAATGACGTCAAACCTGATCACCGGCGCGCTCCTGAGAACGGCGCTCTATTTTTTCACACACAAAAAAAACAGGATCAATCCCGCGGAAATTGAAAAAATAACACGTGAGATCACCGGAATTTTTGCCCCGGCGATTTTCATACAGAAAAATATATAGGGAAACTTTAAAAACCGCATCAGGATGTTTTCTTTGGGGCACTTTTTAAGTAATAACTGTTTCTTTTGAAATGAAAATAGCGGTTTTTGAAACTGTCCCGAAAAAAATAATTGTCGGGCCGGCATGGCCGCCATTAAACTGACATGTCAGTTTAATTTATTTCGATCTACCAGCGAGGAGAGTAATTTATGGAAGAAAAAGAATTCAGTTTTGGAATGTCCGAAGAACAGCGCACCATAAAGGAGACGGTCGCCCGACTGGTGAAAGACGTTGTCTCCGACAACGCACACGACATGGATGAGAAAAAAGCCATCCCTCCGGAATTCATACAGAAAGTCTGGGAACTGGGAGCAGCGGTATCGGTGATTCCCGAGGAATTCGGGGGATACGGCATGGAATATTCCCCGATCATGAACACGATCATCCTGGAAGAACTGGCGTATGGCGACATGGCCCTCGCCATCGCCGCGTCGCTCCCGGCCATGTTCCTGTATCCAATCCTCGAAGCGGGCACGGATGAGCAGAAGAAAAAGTATATCGCGCCCTACTGCGACGCTTCTTTTAAGCCATGTACGGTCGCGGTTAACGAGCCGCGGTTCAAATTCGATCCGGTGTCCCTGGAAACCAGAGCGGAGAAAAAAGGCGCCGCGTATGTAATCAACGGCAAAAAATGCTTCGTGCCGATGGCGAATAATTCGGCCCACATGCTCGTTGCCGCACAGGATGACGGCACGCATGATCTCTTCATTGTCTCGCAAGACAATCCGGGAGTGAAAATCGGCGAGCGCGAAAAGAACATCGGACTCTACGCGCTGGAATCGTATCCGGTAATCTTCGAAAATTGCGAAGTCCCCGTGTCGGATCGGCTCGGTGGGGAGCAGGGGTGCGACTACGGCAAGTTTTTGCAGAAAACGCGGACTGCCCTCAGCGCGATCGGGACGGGCGTTTCGCGCGCGTCCTACGAATACGCGCGGGAGTATGCGAAGGAGCGGGTTCAGTTCGGCGAGCCCATAGCGAGCCGGCAGGCGGTCGCCTTCATGATAGCGGAAATGGCGTATGAAGTTGACGCCATGAGGCTCATGACCTGGAAAGCGGCGTCCGCCCTTGAGGCCGGTAAGGACGCGAAGCGCGAATCCTACCTGGCGAAACTATACGCGGGTGAAATGACCATGAAGATAACCGATTACGGGGTCCAGATCCTCGGCGGACATGGATTCATACGGGACCATCCGGTGGAGCGGTATTATCGGAACGGCCGGGGCATCGCCATCCTTGAAGGAATGGCCACGGTATAATACTCAGGGCTCAAAAGGAGATTGAATATGATTAACCTTGAAATGACTGAAAAGATGATCCAAGTAAAAAATGGAATTAATGGAATGGCCAAGGGAATGCTTCGGCCGATTTCCCGGTACTATGATGAAAATGAGCATATGTATCCAAAAGAGCTGGATATGTTCCGCTCCCTCAAGATCATGAGCCGTCCGAAGAAGAAAAAAGAAGGCGAAGAAAAGAAAAGTGACAAACCAGCGGGTAAAAAACTGGGTTCCAACCTGGCCATGGTAATCATGATCGAGGAAATGTGCTGGGGGGACCTCGGTCTGCTTCTGTCGATGCCGAATGCCGGACTCGGCAATGCCGCCATCCTGGCCGTGGCCACTGACGAACAATTTGAACGCTTCGGCGGCAAATGGGCATCCATGGCCATTACCGAGCCGGGCGCTGGCTCAGATTCCGGTTCGATCACGGCCACCGCCAGACTGGAAGGCGACGAGTGGGTCCTGAACGGCGAGAAGATCTTTGTCACCTGCGCGGAACGATGCGACATGGCGGTCGTATGGGCCACGGTGGATAAAAAGGCCGGAAAGGCTGGAATTAAATCCTTTATCGTAGAAAGGGACCGGCCCGGCTTCAAGCTTGAAAAGCTTGAGCATAAATTGGGCATACGGTCCAACGACACCGGCACGTATGTTCTGGACGACTGCCGCATTCCAAAAGAAAATATCCTGGGAAGCCCGGAGGTGAAGCAGACGTCGGAAGGATTCAAAGGCGTCATGAAGACATTTGACAACACCCGGCCGCTGGTCGCCTCAATGGCGCTGGGAGTATCGCGGGCGGCGCTTGACTTCACAAAGGAAAAAATCGAGGAAAGAGGCATCAAGCTGGATTACGAGAAGAACCCTAACAACGTGAGCAGCCTGGAAAAAGAATTCTACTTAATGGAGGCAAACCATGAAGCGATGCGGCTCCTGACCTGGCGCGCCGCCTGGATGATGGACAACGGCGAATTCAACAACCTTGAGGCGTCCATGGCAAAGGCAAAATCAGGCCGATACGGGACGCTGATCGCCCAGAAATGCTGCGATCTCCTCGGCCCCTTGGGATTATCGTGCGAAAATCTCGCTGAGAAGTGGATGCGGGACGTTAAAATCACAGATATCTTCGAGGGCACCGGTCAGATCCAGCACCTTATCGTGGCGCGGAACGTTCTCGGGTTTTCCAGCAAACAGCTCAAGTAATTACGCGGGGACATAAAAAGTAATTGTGCTAATTAATCGGGATCATAATAATGTGATTAGCCGGAGAATCAATGCGGATTTTTTGACATCACGAATTATTAAAATACCAATCACCGCAGTCTGCCTCAAAATGCGGCGGACGGCGGCATGAACAATATTAAACACTTTGTAATGTTTGTCGATGATTATTTCCGGTTATATTCCGCCGCTGAACGCAAGAATATAACCGCACTAGTAATTGTACGCGGCGTACTAATTACGATATTTATAAATAGAAAAGGAGTGTATCAATGAACATCAACGATGTAAAAAAAATTGCAGTTTTAGGATCCGGAGCAATGGGACACGGCATCACACAGGTATGCATCCAGGCCGGGTATAACGTCGTAATGCGGGACATCAAGCAGGAGTTCCTCGACAGCGGTGTCGCGAAAATCAGGGAAAGCCTTGAATTTTTGGCCGGCAAAGGGAAAATCTCGGCAGAGGACAAGGACATGGCGCTATCCCTCATCAAGACGACCCTTGACACCAAGGAGGCAGTGTCCAACGCCCAGGTCATCATCGAGGCTGTACCGGAAATCATGGATCTAAAAAAAACAGTGTTCAAGGAAGTTTCCGAGTCGTGCCCCGCAGATGCGATCCTGGCCACTAACACTTCCACCATGAGCATCTCTGAAATCGGAAGCGTGGTGAAAAATCCAGAGCGATTCGTGGGTCTGCACTTCTTCAACCCCGTCAACCGGATGAAGCTCGTGGAGGTCATCTATGGAAATAAGACCAGCGACGCCACTGTCGATTTAATGTGCGAGATCGCGAAAAAGATCAATAAAATCCCGGTCAAGGTCATGAAAGACCGACCCGGCTTCATCGTCAACCGGATCAACGCTCCGAACCAGGCGCTCCTCTCCGCCATCCTGGATGAGGGAAAGGTACTCCCTCAAGAACTGGACGCGGTGATGAAGAAAATAGGGGCTAAAATGGCACCTTTCGAAACGGCCGATTTCGTGGGCCTGGACGTATTCTGCCATACCCTGGATTACTACGCGAAAACCCTATCGCCACAGTACAAGCCGGGCAAATTTCTCACCAGCAAAATCGCGAAAAAAGAACTTGGGATGAAAAGCGGAAAAGGCATCTATGAGTGGAAAGACGGCAAGGCGGTCATTGACACGTCAAAAGCGTCTGAGGATCTCACCCCCGTGCATCTGCTGGCGGTACAGGTCAATGAGGCGGTCAAGGTATGGAAAGAAGGGCTGGCAAAATCCATCCAGGACATTGACGACGCGGTCAAATTCGGCATGAACGCATTCGCCGGTCCATTCGCCCTTGCGGCCGGCATGCAGCCGCAGCAGCTGACCGACGCCCTGAACAGTCTGACCAAGCGGTTCGGCCTGGATTTCCTGAAGCCCGAGCCTGAAATAATCGACGGTTCGTTCAAGACTATCGGAAGATAACTGAATAACCCGGCTCCCCACCGCTTCCGGGGGCGCACTATTTATCCATATAAAGGAGGAAGAATCATGTCTGACGCAGTATTGTATGAACAGAAAGAAAGGGTCGCAATTTTGACAATTAATAAACCCAAGGCAAACCAGCTGAGCCACGAGGTGTTTGAAACAATGCGGAAACACCTTGACATGATCGAGGCGGATAAAACCATCATGGCGGTCATCATTACCGGTTCCGGGGAGAAGATATTCAGCGCCGGCGCCGACCTCTCGAGCGGCTTCGGCGACCTGAGCCCCGTCGATTTCCTCAAGAGAGGCCAGGATGTGTGGAACAAGGTGGAATATTTCCCCAAGCCGGTCATCGCGGCGCTGAACGGCCATGCTCTGGGCGGTGGATGCGAGCTCGCCCTGGCCTGCCACTTTCGATTCATGAAGAAAGGCGCCCGCATCGGCCTCACCGAAACAAACCTGGGCATTATGCCCGGTTACGGCGGGAGCCTGCGCATGCCGCGCGTGGTCGGAAAATCTAAAGCCCTGGAGCTCATGTTCCTGGGGAAACAGGTTGAAGCGGAAGAAGCCCTCGCGATCGGGCTGGTGGACCGCATCAGCGAAGAGGGGAAGGTGCTTGACGACGCAATCACCTTCGCAAATGAGCTGGCGAAGCGCCCACCGCTCTCCATAAAGGCGATTCTAAAGGTGGTCACCATGAGCCCTAGCATATCGCCGGATATGCACCTGAAGATCGAACGTGAAGAGCTGGGCAAACTCTTCACCACCAAGGATATGATGGAAGGAATGACCGCTTTCGCGCAAAAGCGGGAGCCACAATTCAAGGGCGAGTAAGCACAGCCGGGACTGTCTAAAAAGTTCCCCCCAAAAACCCCCCAACGGGAGCTTTTCAAGCCAAACTAGGGCGAAAAAGTCCCCCTCTGGGGGATATAGGGGGCTTTTAGGATAGTCCCCAGTATATATAAATAAATATGAATTACATTCGATATCACGTCCTAACCCTCTTCTTTTTATTCTTCGCCCTGCCCGTAATGGCAAATCCTATCATGCTGGGCAGCGATGACCAGTATCCCGTCCAGTTTGAAATGCTCAGGGACGCGAAAGGCACGCTCACCTTCAATGACGTCAGGGATTCGCAGCAGTTTGCCACAACCGATAAGAACGCTTTCGGATTCATCACCGACGTTATCTGGACGCGATTTTCCATCACCATCCCGGAATGGAACAAAACCAACTGGTTCCTTGAAATCGGATACCCCCTTCTGAATAATATCGATATATACATCCCGGACGCTGACAGCAATTACGTGATGAAGCACTACGGGAACCACATTCCCTTCAGTAAACGGGACGTAGACCACCACACGTTTCTGATCAGATTGAACAACGAGCCGGGAACCTATACGTATTACATCCGCTTTCAGACAGAAAGCTCGATGAATATTCCCTTGACCATTCACTCGCTTAAGAACGTCATTTCGGAAATCAATGTCCAGAAAACAGTATTCGGTATTTTCTACGGAGCGCTGTTGATAATACTGGCATACAACCTCCTCCTCGCCCTGTACATGAAGGACCTCACCTACCTGTCGTATGCCGTGTTCATAGTAACGCTGATACTGATTTCCCTGGAGCTGAACGGGTACGGCTTTCAATACCTCTGGCCCAATGCAATGTGGATGAACGATCTCGTTCCATTTGTCCTGTTTCTGACAATTGTGACCCAGACCATATTCTCAATAATGTATATGAATTTCAAAGATTTAACTAAATCGCTCCAGTACGCGACGTACATCTATCTTGGAATTATTTTTACGTTCACCCTGGCCTCCCTTTTCCTCCCCTATCTCCTGTCCATCATTGTGGGAGCCGCCTTTTGCCTACCGGGGATTACGCTGACAACCTTAAGCGCAATATATCTTATGATGAAAAAAAGCCGGGAAGCATATTTCTATGCCCTGGCATTTTCATTTCTTTTCGCCGGCGTCATTTTAACGGTGAACAACCGGTTCGGCCTTCTGCCGAACAACATACTCACCCTGTGGGGATTCCAGATCGGTACCATGTTCTCCATAGCGCTCTTCTCCCTCGGTCTCGCCGACAGGATGAACATGCTCAAAAAAAACCTCGAGGAAATGAATGTCAACCTTGAGCAAAAGGTGGATGAGCGAACCAAGGAGCTGTCGGACGCCAAGGAAGAGATCGAGGCGGCCATGGAGGAGCTCGAAGCCATCAATGAGCAGCTGACCACCACAAACCTCGATCTCCAGGAAGCACAGGCAATCCACCTGAAAGATATGGGCATGGCCGCACACCTCCAGTCTTCGCTCCTCCCCAAACGGCCGCCCCAGTCATCGATGTATGATATAGCCCTGGTATACCTTCCCAAGTCCGTGGTTTCGGGAGATTTTTACGACTTTTACCAAGACGGCAACGATCTGATCGGTGTCGGTATTTTCGATGTATCCGGCCACGGTATCGCGCCGGGGCTGCTAACCCTCATGGCAAAATCGATCATTTCAGTGACCTTCATCGAACAGAAGAAAGAAAACCTCACGGTCGTGGCCGAAACAATCAATAATAAATTAATATCCGAGATAAAAGATATAGATAATTATATAACCGGCATCTTATTACGGTTCAAGGAAGACAGAATCGAGTACATCAATTGCGCTCATCCGGACATCATCTGCAAAAAAGTCGACATCAAAAGAACCGGAAAGATCCTGGATAAAACCGGGAAGCGGATAAGTGGTCCGTTCCTCGGCATCGATACGGATTCTTCGATGGATGCCTCCTCCTTCCAAGAACTCACCTTTAAATTGAAGCAGGGCGACTCCGTGCTACTCTATACAGATTCGCTGACGGAATCGACCGGCGATGGCGGCGCGGAATACGGGGAGGGAGGCGTCATGACGTCTCTGCAGAATGCGCCCGACAGCACCGCGCAGAACATTTTGAGCCATGTCATGAATGATTATTTCAGCTTTACATCGCAGCGGGAACTTCACGACGACCTGACGGTCGTTCTCATAAAGAGGAAATAACCGCGCATCCATACGCCCGCCACCCTCATCGGCGTAATTTTATTCAGGATGACCGCTTGCATCAGAACTGAATCATCGATCTCCGGATTTTTTCTGTAAATTATCGATAAATTCCCGCAGCCTCTTCATCGCCGGGCCGTCATCGCGCCATACGTAGCAGGTGTTGAGAAGCGTCTTCATGAAAAATTTTATTCTGGCCTGATCCGCTATCAACGTTTGCATATCCATCGACTTCTGAGCGCGTCTGGAAAAAATGCCCTGAAGCGCGGCCGGTCCCATTGCAATGAGAAGCGTGACCAGGTGAGTACAGCCTTTGATGCCCCCCAGCAGCGACTTCATCCTGTTGGAAAAACCCTTCGCTATCTTCTCGCCCTTGATAACATCAAGGCTGTTCCCCACCTCGGCGCATTCATCGCGCGGAACCGATACCAGGTCAACCTCGACATCCTGAATGGTAAATCCGGCTGTCTCGATCAGGAGCCTTACGACCATGTGATGAATTTCCCCCGCCGGCCTCCGTTCACCGGTTACCAGGTAGTAATCCTTAAGCCGCCGGTCCACCAGTCTCCCTTCGACGACAACCATGTCCTGGCCTGCTGGATAGGTAGCTATGGTTATCGATCTCTCGTGTGCCTTCTCTTCCGCCATTTGCATAAGTCTGCTCATGGTATCACCTCTGCGATTTCAGCCACATGATTTTTAGCTTACCAATTTTTTGTTCGGCGCCGAACCATTCCTTCCGGGATCCGATTCAAAGTCCGGCACGATACGTTTGATTATATTCCTGATTTCGGACGGACTGTATCGGGATATTTCAGGGAGATCCTTCTCCATGAACATCTCGATACGATCCCGGTCAACATCATCGTTCTCGGAAAGAATGTATACCTTCTCATGGTGCGTCTTTATGAGTTTCGAGTCGCTGTAGAAGAGGTCTTCGTGCAATTTTTCACCTGGCCGGAGCCCTGTGAATTCGATCTTTATCACATCGTCGGAACGGTAGCCATAGAATTCAATGAGCCGCTGTGCGATTTCGGCGACCCGATACTGCCTCCCCATATCGAGAACGAAGAGCTCGCCCCCCTTCGCATAGGCGGCGGCGCTGATGACCAGGAGTGAAGCTTCCGGTATGCTCATGAAGTATCGCGTGACGTCAGGATGGGTCACGGTCACGGGTCCGCCGCGCTCGATCTGCTCCATGAACAACGGTATAACCGATCCCCTGCTCCCGATCACATTTCCGAAGCGGACAATAGATGTCGTGAGGTTTCTGGTCCGATGATAGAATCCGGTGATGATTTCCGCTATCCGCTTGGTGGCTCCCATGATGCTGGTTGGATGTACGGCCTTGTCGGTTGATATAAAAACGAATTCTCCCGCCCTGTATTCATTCGATAAATTGAGCATGTTAATGGTACCGGCGACATTATTCTGCATCGCTTCAGCCTCATTGAATTCCATGAGCGGCACGTGTTTGTGGGCGGCAGCGTTGAATACGACATCCGGCCGGTGCTCCTGAAAGACCGTTCTCATGAGCCGATAATCCTTTATATCGACGATACGATAGACGATCTCCGGTCTGATCTCCAGAAAAGGCGCATATGCATCAAGATCCTTGATAAGGTTATACATGGAGAACTCGCCCCGTCCCACGGCGACGAGCTTCTTGATATTAAACTTCAAGAGCTGCCGGCACATTTCGGAGCCGATGCTCCCTCCCGCGCCGGTGATGAGTATCGTTTTTCCTGAAAATTTCTTATCGATCATTCCGGTGTCGACCAGGACCTCATCCCGGCCGATAAGGTCGGCTATGGTGATGTCCCGCAATGATATCGTAAGCGGTTTCCGCTCATCCAGCTCCAGCACGTGCGGCAGCACCTTGATGGGAATCGACCGGTGTTCGCGCCGTATAATTGAGGCGATGCGATTTATCTTATCCGAACCTACCGACGGCATTGCGATTATGATCTCGTTGATGCTCCTGTCACGGATGACCCGGTTTATCCCATCGGACGCGCAGAAAACCATCTTGCCGTTCAGGATCGTGCCCACCTTGCTCCGGTCATCATCGGCAAGACCGGCGATGAGCTTCCCCAGACCCTTTTTCATATATTCGGACAGAATGATCCGCCCCGCCTCACCGGCCCCGATCACCAGGATTTTCTTCTCCCCTCCCCCGAAACGAGGCGAGCCAATAATGGCATTGCCATTTCCCGCTCCCGTGCCACGGCGAGAATAATAATCGCGTATCAAAATCCGGTAAAACACTGAAAGAATCGTGGAGAAGAGAAATGCCATCACCACGGGCACGCGTAAATAATACAGCTCGCGAATCAGGGTATAACCGAAAAAAAGGATGAACCCGCTTACGTTCGCCAGCACCAGACGGTAGATGTCGGCAATATTGGAATACGCCCACATGACGCGGTAGATCTGGAAGCAATAATATGAGACTACATAAAAAGCCACCAACGCAAAATAATGTTGGAGATCAGGCATACCCGGATAACCCCAGTGGGGATAATAGCGAATGATGCATGACACGGCATATGACGCCGACACGATCACGGCATCGATAGCCAGATACAATAATTTTCTTCCCCGAATAGGATACAGTATGCTCATAAGGTATCACCGTTTGGTATTCTTTAATACGTCAAAAACACTCTCAATCACGTAATCAATCTCGCCATCGGTCATGCCCGGAAAAATGGGCAGCGACATGGTTCGCTCATAAACCCAGCGGGAGTTGTCATACCCCGCGGCGGTGTACCCCATGTTCTTATAGTACGAAAACTCATACAGAGGGGTGAAATGGACTGATAGGACCACGCCCCGGGATCGCATTTCCTCGATGAACTGATCTCGCCCGATTGTTAGCGATTCGAGATTGAGATCCAGGGGATACAGGTACCACGACGATACGCGGTCCGGTTTCACCAGGTAGAGAAATAATTCATCCCGGTCCCGGAAGGCTGCGGTGTAGCGCTCCGCTATCCGCACCCTCATGTTCCACATCAGCTCAAGCTTTTTCAGCTGTTCGATACCGATGGCTGAGGCGATATCGGTGGTGTTGTATTTGTATCCCACCTCCACAACATCATACTGCCAGAATCGACCCGAATTGGCCCGCTCCCATGTGTCCCGGCTTATCCCGTGGAGCCGGAGCACGGCGGCACGCCTGGCCCATTCGGTGCTGCCGGTGCACAGCATCCCCCCCTCGCCGGTAGTGAGGGTTTTAGTGGCATAAAAGCTGAAACAGGTGATATCCCCCAGGGTGCCGATCTTCATTCCGCGGTACCAGGCCGGAAGGGAATGAGCCGCATCCTCGACCACATACAGGCGTCGCGACCGGGCGATCGAGCGTATTTCGTCCATATCGCAGGGCTGGCCCGCATAGTGGACCGGGATGATTGCTCGTGTCCGCCCGGTTATTTTTTCCTCTATTTTTTTCACATCGATGAGGTGTGTTTCACGCTCGACATCGACGAATACCGGCCATGCATTGAAATACCGCACCACCTCGGCGGTGGCTGCAAACGTCACCGCCGGCACCAGCACTTCGTCACCCTCCTGAATACCGATGGCCGCGAGCGAAAGATGGAGTGCCGCCGTGGCCGAATTGACGGAAACGGCGTTGGCGCAGCCGATATATCCCTTGAATTCATTCTCGAAGTCGATAGTCCTACTACCGGCGGTGAGCCATCCGGTCCGCATGAGCTCGGTTACTGAGAGTATCTCCGCATCGGTGATATACGGCTTGTGGAACGGCACCTTCATACTAAACTATCGGCACCACGATTATGAATGTTCTGTAAAAATCAATGCCCCGGGAAAGAAAAACGAATCACTGTTTGTAGTAATCACGATACCAGTCTATAAACTTCCTGATTCCCTCGTCAACAGGCGTGGACGGCGCATATCCGATCTCCCGCATGAGATCATCAACATCAGCCCTTGTGTCGGTAAGGTCGCCCGGCTGCATCGGCAAGAAATTCTTGACCGCCTTCATGCCGAGCGCGAGCTCGAGAGATTCAATAAAGTCGGGCAGCTTAACCGGCACGCTGTTCCCGATGTTATAAATTTTATACGGAGCCCGGGAGCTGCCGGGATCGGGATCGGCTGCGCTCCACGCGGGGTTTTCCCGCGGCGGCCGGTCAATAACCTTGACAACGCCCCTCACGATATCATCAATATAGGTGAAGTCACGCTTCATGTTACCGTTATTGAATACATCGATCGGCCTGCCCTCTAAAATAGCCCGGGTAAAGAGGAAAGGGGCCATGTCCGGCCGCCCCCAGGGGCCGTACACGGTGAAAAAGCGTAGTCCCGTGGCCGGGATGCCGAAGAGATAGCTGTAGGTATGCGCCATCAGCTCGTTGCACTTCTTGGTGGCGCCGTAGAGGCTCACGGGATGATCCACGTTATCCGATGTGCAGAACGGCATTTTCTCATTCAATCCATACACGGATGAGCTGCTGGCGTACACGAGGTGCCGCACCGGATGATGGCGGCATGCCTCCAGGATGTTTATAAAGCCGGTGATGTTTGAATCAATGTACGCATACGGATTCTGGAGGGAATACCGCACGCCCGCCTGTGCGGCCAAATGGCAGACGACATCGAACCGCTCGCGCTTGAAAACGCTGAAGAGCTCTTCACGGTCCAGCAGATCCATGCAGATAAATCGGTATCCGGGATAGATGCCGCTCTGCACGATAGTGCGATGCCGCACCGCTGTTTTCCGGATGCCCGATGCGGCGAGCCTGCCGTATTTGAGCTCGGTGTCATAATATTCTGAGATGTTATCAATGCCCAGAATCTGATCCCCGCGTTTCGCGAGCGTCTCAGCCATGTGAAAACCGATAAAACCGGCTGTTCCGGTAACCAGAATCTTCAAGGACATATCCTGTCAATAGAATTTGCAGTGAACATAGGTATGGCTGAAACTGCTGTCAAGATAAAAAAAGATGTGCGTTTATCTGTTGTGCCGCAGCCTTCGGCTGCGGCACAACAGATACTAAAAAATATCAATCGGTCCTTCTATATCCCCCTCAATAAATTGGCGGGCGAAAGTATTGTCCTGCGAAAAAAATCTTGAACTGTCGGCCTGATACACGATCTTTCCGCCATACAGCAGGGCGATTGAATCGGCGACCTTCCGCGCCACCTTGCTGTCATGGGTTACGATGATTGAGGTCGTGTTGAGCGATTGCTTAATTTCGAGAATCAGGTCAGCAATGGAGTCGGACAGGATAGGGTCGAGTCCCGCGGTGGGATCATCGAAAAAAATAATGTTTGGATTGAGGCATATTGCCCGGGCGAGACCCACGCGTTTCTGCATACCGCCGGAGAGTTCGGATATCAACTTTCTATCGTTGCCCCTGAGACCGACCCGCGCCAGTGAATTGATCACCATTTTTTCAACTGACTGCTCGTCGACGCTCATCCGTCTAAGGCCGAAGGCGACATTATCATACACGTTCATGGAATCAAAGAGCCCTCCTTTCTGGAACACATAGGCGATACGGAACCGGTTGATATCGTCGGTACCGGCCAGGTAGCGGTCCCGGTACAAATCTTTTATATTGATTCCATTTAATTCAATCGTCCCCTGATATTCGATCAGTCCGGACAGGGATTTAAGTATTACTGATTTTCCAGCGCCGTTTTTACCCACAAGAACAAGGGTGGATCCTTCAGGAACAAAAAGATCAATCCCATCGATGATTGTTTTTCCACTGAACGATACATGGAGATCTCTGACGTTAATCATTTCATCGGTACCTATTTTCGTAATAATCTTTCAACGTTGACATTATATTCAGGTAGGATATATACCGATCCTTGCTGATTTCGCCATTCTCGACCTTCTTAATGACTTCACACCCGGGTTCATGTTCATGGGTGCAGGGACTGAAACTACAGCGGCTGGCATAATGCCTGAACTCCATAAAGTAATTCGCAAGCTCGTTCGGTTTGATATCCATCAGACCGAACTCCCGCAGTCCAGGCGTATCTATGATACCGGTATTATCATCCATCCGGATCATTTCAACATTAGTAGTAGCATGTCGCCCTTTGCCAGTGCTCTTCGAAATATCCATGGTCCGTAAATCAAGCCCCGGAAACATGCTGTTGAGTATGCTGGTCTTTCCCACACCGGAATTCCCTATCAGAATCGAAAGCTTGCCGGATAAAACATCTTTAAGTTCATCAAGACCATCTCCAGTCTTCGCACTCATCAGGATGATATCCGGATTGTATCCTCTGTAATACCGATGAAGCTGGTCAGTATCATGCTCCCCGGCGAGGTCAAATTTATTCACGCACAGCAGTACCGGAATCCCTTCTTTTTCTCCGCGCACCATGAGACGGTCTACGAAGCGGAGGTTGAGCCGCGGTTTGCCGAAGCACTGGATCACAACGATCAGGTCCAAATTGGCAGCGATAAGATCGCTCCGGTCGCTCTCTTTATATTTCCTGGTGAAAACATTTCTCCGTTCGTGCACATACTCGATTGCACCCGTTTCACCGCCATCCATCTCGAATTCAACGAGATCACCGACCGCCGCGGCTTCGGAATACTTTTCAAGCCGTTTATCCCTGCGAAGCTTGCCCCTCAACACGCAGTTAATTTTTCGGCCGCCGTACCCAATAACATAATATCTCCCGTAAATCTTTACTACTGTCCCGGTCAATGGAAATACCCCTCGCCCTGTAGGGAACTCTAAATATCACATATCCGTGAAAAATCATAGTATTATGATCATTAATGAATTCATTTGCATAATTCTTTCCAGATAATAAATTCCAGCATAAGTATATCAGATTTCTTTAAGTAATATTTAATCAACAGATAATTTTACATAACCTCTCTCATGTTGTAAATGGAGTTCTTTTCAAGGTTTTTTTGAAGTAATAAATATAATAAATTCAAAAAATAAATAAAAAAAAGCCTAAAGTTTTCACTGAAATATGACGATAATAAACACACAAGTTTATATATGGTAATTCCCTCCCGATTTTACCATATTGGGAACTTGGCACTGCGTTTCATGAGAAAGCAGGATAGCCGCCCAGCTATTCTGCTTTCTCTTTTTTTTATTACTATTTCCCACCACTTATCTCCGGTATGACATCAAGTATAACCGGCTTGAAGCTTTTCAATTCGGCAATGAGCTCGCCGGTGTTGCTCACATTCTGCACTATGAAGGTCACATCATAATCCATCCCCTCATGTAGATTCAGCATGTCAGCAGCAATCCTTTTTTTTTTCTGTCTGGCAGATATATCGAACACGATATCATGGTTCTTCGAATCATAGAACGTGATCTTCTCAAAAATTTTATCCACGTGTTTAAGCCTCAACCTGAGCGTGATGGTCCTTGATTTATATTCATTGATATTGTCAGAAATATCGGACAACAGAATTGTTTTTATTTCTAATTTCTTCTCATCTTGTGAGAAGAGGTGTATTGTTTCTAACAATAAAAGGAGAAATACTAATATCGTTAATCGTCTTATATTCATATGCTTACCATGTTAATAGATCTATTATAAGTATTCAACACT
>Ga0154692_141_pt6 | contig 28817 bp, 24 predicted proteins | sample Rifle2008BG13ft_FD_116121 | JGI IMG/M metagenome (GOLD analysis project Ga0154692, IMG submission 116121) | Spirochaetes bacterium RBG_13_51_14
GGCAAGGATGATTCACAAACCGATCAACTTTTGCCATTGCTGCTCGGGGATGGTGGCGTTTGCGACCCAACAACCGCCTACGGAGAGGTAACTATTGATGGCACGCCTAAAAGCGCTTTTGTAGATGCGGGAGTCGCCCTGGTGGCTTCCACTTATACTTCTGGTACAAATACAACTGAAATAATGATGTGTTTTGATGGTACATCATGCGATGAAGAAATTTTAATTGTTCTGCCTGGAAGAATAAAAAAAAGAACATTTACCTCGCATTCTGTAGCCACGAGCAAATATATTATTTATACGATTCAGCCCAATGGCTGGTACAGCGCATCTGAGTTGGGCGGTTTCGACGGAATAGTTACTATCACCGACTATGACAGTTGTTTTATTGAAGGCACATTCAGCGGTACGGTTGCGCATCCACTAAATGGATCTTATTTACTCGAAGATGGAAGTTTTAAAGCAACCAGATAAGGCATTCAGGAATTACGAGTGCATCCCGGATTTCGGGATGCACTCGATGCGATACAAGTTGTGAGTTTTGGGATGCATTATATTGTAAAAAATAATAAAATAATAGTCGACATAAGCGCTTCTTTGCGATTTTAATGGAATTAAGAAAACCCAAATATGGAGCAATAACATGAGAAGTCTCTTGATTGTTATTACCAGCACCGCTGCATCGCTTGTTTTACTTTCAGTCGCGGACGCCCAGGACCTGGGGGAAAGGATCGCCCGCGCGGCCTGCGAGAAAGCCTGCGACATATCGTACAACAAATGCATGGAAGCTTCGGGGAAGGTCGTGGACAGGGAAAATGAGGGCGAGATTGAATCCGAAATGAAAGATGTGGTAAAAGAAGAGACGTGCCAATATTCCAAGGAACAGTGTCTTGAAGCGTGCGGATGAAATCAAAATTTTATAAATAATTTGAGTCAGCGTCTGTCTAATAACCCCCTAAATCCCCCAAAGGGGGACTTAAAAAAGCTGAAAATGAATGAAAATGCGGTAATTTAATCTTCATAACAGCACATAGTAGCCCCCCTCCGGGGGGTTGGGGGGCTTTGCAGACAGTCTCTAACTCGAGTAAATAAGTTTTATATTCTACTATACAATCACAACAATTAAGGAGGACGAGTTAAATGAAAAAGAAACTGATCTTGCTATTTGTCGTTACAGCCGCATGCTTGTTTTTTTTCGTATCAAATTCCAATTCCATGATTAAATTGGATCTTTCCGCGTATCTAGAGAAGCTCCCGGGTCCGCCGAGAACCGCCCAGGATGCGTACAATATGAACGCGGCAATTGAAAACCTTGACGCGGATTTGAATAAGACTAAAAAGGATCTTGAGGAAACCTCGCGCAAGGACCTGTCCGAATCGCCGCTGGGCAAAGACGCGGAGAAAAACAGCAAGAAAATGAAAAAATACAAGGATCAGGAGCTGAAAAAAAAGATCAAGACCATGACCGATGAAGAGAAGATGGCCCTGGGTATGCAGATGAGCAGGGATATGGGATTGATGGATTCGGGCCAGGAGTCGCCGCAGGTGATTCAGGAGCTTGCGGCCATAGCAAAATTAAACAATGACCTGCTCCAATTGAGCAGAGAAGACGTAACTAATATTAATAGGATGCAAAAAATCGACGAAAAATATGCGTTAAAGAAACGCGACGTCGAAGAGGCGAAGAAGACGTGCCCGAAAGTCCAGATAGGAACCGGGGAAGGGTCGGATATTGTGCCTGATCCTAAATGCGTGCACACGAAAACTCTCCAGATATATAATCATAACATCCAGGTGGAGCCCGGCCGGCTGAATGAGTTTCAAGGCGTATGGGCGGGTTATAAGGCAAAGATCAAGCCGCTCCTCATACAGCTCAACAAACGGCTGGCGGCCATCAAATACGGCGCGGACATAAAGGATCCGAAAAATAAAATACAGGTGAACACCGCCCAGACCACGGCGCTTCGGGCAATTGTCTTGTTGTTCAACATTACCGAAACCGCGCAGAGGCCGGCAGCGGGATCGATAGCGGAAAAAATGGAATATGAGAAAAACTATGGAAAATAATGAAGGGACGGTTCAGCAGCAATTTTCAATGATAACAGGAGGAAAGGAATGAACAGGGTATTACAGATAACGTTTCGTTGTATCGTAGGCCTTATGGTTTTGGGAGCGTTTTCCGTAACCGGGGCGGAAAATGAATTCAAGGACACGCCGCATTTTTCCGGCATGCCGAGCTATAGGATCGTCGAAGCCACGGACCAGGAGTTCGGCGATTATAAATTTTTTAACGGCAAGGACTGCACCACCATAGAGGGGAAAAAGTATTCCCGTGCATACACCCTGAAGGAAGGCGCGAAACAGTCGAGCGATCTTCAGATCTCGCGAAACTACTCAAATTCCGTAAAGAGCATGAGGGGCACTGTCGTGTTTGAAGGAGAGTGTTCCGGAGCCAACTGCGCGGAAAACTGCGGATACCGCATGATGATCGGAAAGGTCGCCAAGGGCGGCAACGTGCTCTGGATCGAGGTGGTCCCTTTCAATGCCGGGAACGACTACTACCTCACGCTCGTGGTCAAGGAGGCAATGAAGCAGGACGTAACGGCAAATGACATGTTTGAGGCCCTGAACCGCGACGGGCATATCGCGCTCTACATCAACTTCGATACCGGCAAGTCTGTCATTAAGCCCGAGTCCAGGTCGATCATCGACCAGATCGTTGAGATGATGAAGGCGAATCCCGATCTGAAAATAAGCGTGGAAGGCCATACGGACAATGTGGGCAACCCGAAATCGAACAATACCCTGTCTGTGGAACGGGCAAAGGCGGTTGTAGCAGCCATAGTCGCCCAAGGGGTCAACGCGAAACGCATGAGTTCGTCAGGATACGGCCAGGACAAACCCATAGCCGATAACAAGACAGAGGAAGGCAGGGCCAAGAACCGCAGGGTCGAGCTCGTGAAGAGATAAAGCTACTGGTACAACTATGCACGGAGCCTGCGCGCAGGCTCCGTGCACTGCCTCTCCCCGTTTGACGAGTACATCAACGTTGGTTTTCGCCTAACGAGGACGTAGTAACTCTTCACTTGTTGGATTAAAGAAGCAAAGCATCGGGGAACTGAAGGCAATCCATTATCGATTCTTTAGACGCTGATTTTATCAATAAAAGACTTTATTGCCTCAATAAATTCATGCGCATGCGAGACCGCTCTTTCGGCATCTTCATTTGAGACATCCGTGAATTCCTTGTAGTCAAATTCCTGTCTATCATCAAACATGTTATGAAGCATCTGCGAGTACTTACGATCAATTCTGCCAGTAATGATGAACTCCCTGTCAAAAACACCGATAATGCCGGCATGCTTGGAAGTTATAACCTCCACGCCTGCTTTTATAAACAGAGCGATCGTCATGTAAAACATGGCGTAATATGCGCGGTTAATTATCGAACGCGGGCTCACCGGTTGTTTCAACATTAGCTCTGCATCGGCAAGAGTGGTCTGTGCTTGATTCAGACGATATTCATAAAGAGCTTGGACATCCGTCATATCCGAATCCCTTCACGAAAGACATTCCGGACAAACGGTGAAGACCGAAGAGGCGTTGCGGAAAGCTCCCTGCTGCTGAAAATTATAGGTGATATGACAACAGCGTTTTCTATGCCTATCTCCCACGCGATTTCACGAATCCTGTTCTTAATTTCCCGCGAAAGCGGATCAACCTCAATAAAAATGTCAAAATCAGAATATGTATCGTTATCCCCCCGTGCGCGCGAGCCAAAAATCCGCACTTCCTTCACGTTAAACTCCTGCGACAGGCGTTTTTTCAACTCTCTGGCAATTTGCAGGTCATATTCTACCATTTTATCCGTCCCTCACCGATAAAACAGCATTGATGATTCAATAAATCAAGCAATTTTTAGAGAGGGGATCTTTAAAAACGTCTCCACGTATATCAATTATTTCATGGGGTGAGATATGAACCGTACATGTTGATTTATTAACCTTAACTGATAATCCGCAAGGCTGTTTTAGGAGGATCAGCAGCTTCGCGAATATCCTAAAACACTTGACAAAGATTAATCATCTATACTATATGAATTCCTCGTATGCAGATACGGCGAGAAATTTATATTTTCATTATATATACCATTGTTACATGTCGACGATCATTACAAAAGGAATAGTAGCCTCGCCCGGAATACGGGTCGGCAAGGCGTACGTGTATCACGGTGATAAAATTATTATCCCGAAATACACGATACGGGAAGATGAGATCACGTATGAAATAGCCCGCTTTGAAAAGGCCGTCGAGCAGACGAAGGAAGAATTAAAGGCCATCCAGGAGCAAATCGCCCGCAACCTGTCCAAGGACATGGCCGATATATTCATGAGCCATATCATGGTTCTTGAGGATCCCCAGATCGAGGAAAAGGTGCGGAAGACCATCATCGAGCAGAAAAGAAACGCCGAGTGGGCCATCAACGACATTTCGCTTGAACTCATCAACAGCCTTTCATCCATTGAGGATGACTATCTCCGCGAGCGCATCATCGACATTTCTGATATCAACAAGCGGCTCATCTCCAATCTCCAAGCAACCGAATCCTCCTCCCTTCAGGACATAACAGAAGAGGTGATCATATTTGCGTCAGATCTCACCCCCTCCGAGACCGCCCTCATGAACAAGGACCACATCCTCGCCTTCGTGACCGACAAGGGCGCACGGACTTCCCATACCGCGATCATGGCACGCGCCCTGGAGATCCCGGCCATCGTGGGAACCATCAACGCCACGTCCCTGGTTAAAAACGGCGACTCGGTCATCGTCGACGCCGTGCACGGTCGCATCATCGTCGATCCGACGCCCGAAGAAATCAATGAATTCCGCCGCTACGAGGAGGAGTTTCTGGAGCTGGAATTGGAGCTGGCGAAGCTCACAAACCTCCCGGCCCAGACGCTCGATGCGGAGGAGGTCTTCATTTACGGCAACATCGAAATCCCGGACGAGATGAAAATCATCAAGGATCACGGCGCCCAGGGAATCGGCCTGTTCCGGTCTGAATTCCTGTTCATGGACCAGTCGCTCCCGGACGAAGACAAACAGTTCCAGGAATACAGGCGCGTCGTGGAATATTTCAATCCAATGCCGGTCACGATCCGCACCATTGACGTCGGGGCAGACAAGGTGTACGCCTATACCAACCACTATAAGGAGCGGAATCCCTTCCTGGGGTGCCGGGCAATCCGGTTCAGCCTCGAGAACGAGAATCTCTTCCGGATTCAGCTGCGGGCCATCTTACGGGCGAGTAACTTCGGAAATGTGAAGCTGATGTTCCCCATGATCACCACAATCGAGGAATTCAAGCGGGCGCGGAATATCACCGAAGAGATCATGCAAGACTTCCGTTCGAACGGAACACCCTTCGACGAAAAAATAAAAATAGGCCTCATGATCGAGGTGCCTTCGGCGGTGGTCAACGCGGATATCCTGGCCAAATACGCCGATTTTTTCTCCGTGGGAACCAATGACCTCGTGCAGTACCTGCTCGCGGTCGACCGCATCAGCGAAAAGATAGCCTATCTCTACAACCCGCTTAACCTGTCCGTGCTGCGCTTTCTGAAACAGATCGTCGACACGGCGCGGAATAATGCCACCCTTCTTTCCATATGCGGCGAGATGGCCGGTGAACCGCAGTACACCATGGTGCTGCTGGGGCTCGGATTCAGACATCTGTCCATGGGCCCCATTTACATGTACCAGGTCAAGAAAGTCGTGCGCTCGGTCTCAATAGCGGAGTGCGAGAGCCTGGTAAATTCGCTCCTCAGTATGGAGAGCACGGATGAAATTGAAAAGCTGGTCCGGAAAAAATTCAAAGAAAAAATTGATCTCTCTTGATGAAACTCTACCATGAACTGGCAGAATACTATTTCGCCATAGAGAACAATAACCGCGACATCAGAAACGACGTCTCGTTCATCCTCGACCTGCTCACACGGAAGAACGATCCTTTCCTTATCGACCTGGGCTGCGGCACCGGCGAACACCTGGCCATGATCGCGAAAGAAGGAATCCGCTGCACGGGCATCGACATCAGCGAAGAAATGCTGGCCGTCGCCCACAAGCGGTTCCCCGGCTGCATCGAATTCCTTCTCCTCGACATGACCGAAATAGATTACGACGGCGCCTTCGACATGGTCATCTGCCTGTTCGGGTCCTTCAATTACCTGCTCCACGACGCCGATATCAAATCGACGCTCGCGAAGATACGCAGGGCCATGAGGGCGGGCGCGCTCGGCGTATTCGAGATCTGGAATACGCCGCCGATTGTGAAAATCAAGGAAAAGGGAATCGGCCCCGTGTCCGCCACCGAATGCGGCGACGCGGTGATTAAGCGTGAGCGCGGGTTTAAAATGCGCGAGAACGACGGCAGGACGGTGGTTGAAGTCAATTATCGGTACACCATCGACGGCAGGGGGGGTTCGGAAACAATGCGGGACCGCCACATCATGAGGGCCTTTACGGCCGACGAAATCACCGGTTTTCTCACCGGGGCGGGCTTAACGGTGAAAAATATTTACTCGAATTTTTTATATGAACCGTACGAGGAAAACTCAAATCGTATGGTGGTGTTGTTCGCAAAATAACGGAACGGCCTCCTCAATCCCACTGAGAGAGACTTCTGCTTCCTCGTTTATTTACCGCCGCTTCCTTCTCAACGATGTTCGTTCTTCAGACTCGTATCAAATTACATCTGGACGGTCGTTTCAGTATCGGTTCCGGTGATCTCCACTTTCCAGTCGCTCAGGGTTTCCTTCCAACGGTCGTACAGAATTCGCGTCTTTTTCTCATCCTTGAAGAATTTATCCGGACTCTCCAGAGACAGGAACAGAACCTCCTCCATGGTGCTCACCGGATGAAATACCATCTTTTCCCTTACATATATAGGGATTTTCTCCAGGTCTTTTTCGTTCTCCTGAGGAATGATGACGTGCTTGATATCGGCCCGGTGCGCGGCCAGTATCTTCTCCTTCAAACCGCCGATCGGGAGCACCTTGCCCCGGAGTGTTATCTCTCCGGTCAAAGCCACGTCACAGCGCACCGGTATCCCGCTGAGGAGCGATCCGAGAACCACCGCCATAGTTATGCCGGCGGAAGGGCCGTCTTTGGGTATCGCCCCTTCGGGTACGTGGAGGTGGATGTCACGGTTCCGTACGTATTCATCGTTTATCCGGAAAAACTGCTGGTTCGCTTTGATATAGGTGAAGGCCGCCTGGGCCGATTCCTGCATTACCTCGCCCAGTTTACCCGTGAGCGTGAGCTTCCCTTTTCCCTTTATGAGCGACGCCTCCATGTTCAGGATATCGCCGCCCACTTCGGTCCAGGCAAGTCCGTTGGCCAGGCCGATCTCGTTTTTTACTTCCTTGATGCCGTACTTGAACTTGATCGGGCCCAGGTACTGGCGCAGTATTGCGTCGTCGACTTTCTTTTTAAAATCGATGCCGTTGAGAACCACCTCGCGCGCCACCTTGCGGCACACTTTGGCGATCACCCGCTCCAGACTCCGCACCCCGGCCTCGCGCGTGTAGTGACGGATGGTATAGAAGATGGCATCTTCAGAGTAATCAAGATTTTCAATTCGGAGACCGTTCTCCTCGATCTGTTTCGCCAACAGGAAATTTTTCGCGATATTGAGCTTTTCCGGCTCCGTGTAGCTGGATATCTCGATGATCTCCATGCGGTCCATGAGGGGTGGCGGTATCTTGTGCTGAACGTTCGCCGTGGTTATAAACATGACCTGGCTCAGGTCGTAATTGACTTCCATGTAATGATCTACGAAAGAATTATTCTGTTCCGGGTCCAGAACCTCCAGGAGCGCTGAAGACGGGTCGCCCCGGAAATCCATGGACATCTTATCAACCTCGTCAAGGAGAATCAGCGGATTGACGGTGCCGGCTTTCTTCATGAGCTGGATGATCCGCCCGGGAAGTGCTCCCACATAGGTGCGCCGGTGGCCGCGTATCTCGGCCTCGTCGCGAACGCCGCCCAGAGACATGCGCACGAATTTGCGCCCCAGGGCGCGGGCAACGGACCTGCCCAGCGAGGTTTTCCCCACGCCGGGAGGCCCCACGAAGCAGAGTATGGGCCCCTTCAGCTTTTTCGACAATTGCCGCACGGCAATGTATTCGATGATCCGCTCCTTGACATCATCCAGGCCATAGTGGTCCTCGTTGAGGATATGCATGGCGTGCTCGATGTCGCGGTTGTCCTTTGTTTTCTTGTGCCAGGGCACGTCGCGCAGCCATTCAATGTAATTGCGCACAACCGCGGACTCGGCCGACATGGGAGGCATCTTCTCCAAACGCTTCACTTCCTGAATGGCCTTGGTCCGGGCCTCAGGGCTCAACTTGGCTTCCTCGATCGATTTCTTCAGCTCCTCGATCTCGTCGATCTCCCCTTCGCCCTGGCCGAGCTCCTTTTTGATCACTTTCATCTGTTCGTTGAGATAGTACTCCTTCTGGGTCTTCTCCATCTGTTTCCGCACCTGGCCCTGTATCTTTTTCTCGATATACATGACCTCGATTTCACCGTTGATGAAATCGATCAGCTTTTGGATGCGATCGGCGGGGTTCCCGATGTCAAGTATCGACTGCTTGTAGGCGATCTTCATTTCCACATGCGAGGCGATCACGTCGGAAAGATGGGACAGGTCATCGATGCTCTCGGCGGAGGTAAAGGCCTCCTTGGGGACTTTCTTGTTCAGCTTGATATATTTCTCGAACATCTCGAGCAGGGCTTTCTTAAGCGAATGGGCATCCTGGCCGCCCTCCGACTCCCGCTCGATATCCCGCACGTTTACGGTGATCGTTTCATCGGTATTCGCAAAGTCTGACAGGTAGACCCGGGCAATGCCTTCAACGAGAACCTTCATGGTGCCGTCTGGCAGCTTCAGCAGCTGGAGTATCTCCGCTATGGTGCCCACTTCATAAAGATCGTCCTTGTCCGGAATTGAAATGTGGGCGTCGCGCTGTGTGGCCAGCACGATGAGCCGTTCGCCCTTCATGGAGCTGTCAAGCGCCTTGACCGATTTTTCCCTCCCGACAAAGAGCGGTATGACCATGTGCGGAAATACGACAACATCTCTAAGTGGCAACAGGGGATAATTCTTGGCAAAATCAATATTCTTTCTCATGATAACCCTTCCGAGGACTGCATGCCACGTCATCGGCACTATCAATCTCTCTCATTATATATAGAAAACAACACGCGTGCAATGATACAAAATTCACAATTGGATTCGAATACGTATCATTCTCTGTTTATCAGGCTGATTTCTCCTCCTCCTCACGGTAATGAATTTCCGGGCCCTTCCCGCCATCGACCATCTCGCGCGTGATGACGATCTTGGCTATATTGTTCATCGACGGAATCTCGAACATCAGGTCCAGCATGAGCTTTTCGAGAACCGCTCTGAGTCCCCGAGCGCCGGATTCGCGCTCCATCGATCTAACGGCTATCTCGTCAATGGCGCCTTCGGTGAATTCAAGCTCAACGTCTTCGAAGGAGAATATCTTCTTGTACTGCTTCGTGAAGGCGTTCATCGGCTCGGTCAGAATCCGGATGAGGGCTTCCTTGCTCAGTTCGTCAAGCACGGCGACGACCGGCAGCCTGCCCACAAATTCCGGAATCAGCCCGTATTTAATCAGATCCTCCGGTATCAGGTACCGCAACATGTTCTCGGTGTGGAAATCCCTCCTGGACCTGATGTCCGCGCCAAAACCCATTGTCTTGTTCCCGACCCTCTTCTCAACGACCTTTTCAAGGCCCACGAAGGCCCCGCCGCAGATGAAAAGTATGTTGGTCGTGTTAATGGATATGAATTCCTGGTGCGGGTGCTTCCGCCCGCCCTGAGGCGGCACGTTCGCGATGGTTCCCTCGATGATCTTGAGCAGGGCCTGCTGCACTCCCTCGCCGGACACGTCCCTGGTGATCGAGGGGTTGTCGGATTTTTTCGAGATCTTGTCTATCTCATCAATGTAGACGATCCCGATTTCGGCCTTTTTCACGTCCCCGTCCGCGTTCTGGATTAATCGCAGCAGGATGTTCTCGACGTCCTCTCCCACATAGCCCGCCTCGGTGAGCGACGTGGCGTCGGCAATGGCGAATGGCACCTGGAGGATCCGCGCCAGCGTTTGCGCCAGAAGCGTCTTCCCGGAGCCGGTCGGTCCTGCAAGCAGGATATTGCTTTTGTCGAGCTCGACGTCGTTTTTTCTCAGATTCTTGTTGGAAAATATCCTTTTGTAATGGTTATACACCGCGACGGACAGGATCTTCTTGGCTTCTTCCTGATCTATCACGTATTTATCGAGGATATCCTTTATTTCCTTTGGCTTCGGCAGGTTCTGGAAATCCTCTTCAAAGGCCTTGCTCCTGTCTTCAGCTACGATCTCGTTGCACAGTTCTATGCACTCATCGCATATGTATACATCGGGCCCCGCGACCAGCTTCTTCACAATGTCCTGGCTCTTGCCGCAAAAGGAACAGTTGAGCTTGGCTGTCTCATCCTTCTTTTTTGACGACATGGCTTCTCCTTACTGTTTACTTCGTTCGATCACTTTATCGATAAGTCCGTATTCCTTCGCTTCGCCGGGCGACATGAAATAGTCGCGGTCCACATCTTTTTCGATCTTATCAAACGGCTGCCCCGTGTGCTTGGCGTATATCTCGTTCAGTCTTCTTTTGACCTTGATGATCTCTTTCGCCTGGATTTCGATATCCGAGGCCTGCCCCTGAAAGCCCCCCGCCGGCTGGTGAATCATGATCCGTGAATTCGGCAGTGCCGAGCGCTTCCCTTTCGCGCCGGAGGAGAGGAGCAGCGATCCCATCGAGGCGGCCTGGCCGATGCAGATGGTTGAAACGTCCGGCTTGATGTACTGCATGGTGTCATAAATCGCCAGCCCCGAGGTTACTATGCCCCCCGGCGTGTTGATGTACAGGTAAATGTCCTTATCCGGGTCCTCCGCTTCCAGGAAAAGCATCTGTGCGATAACAAGGCTTGATATGTGGTCATCTAATGATTCGCCGAGAAAAACGATCCTGTCTTTCAGCAGGCGCGAATAAATATCATATGAACGCTCTCCGCGGCTAGTTTGCTCAATTACAAATGGTACTAAACTCATGATCTCTATCACCTCAATCTGTTTTCTTTGACCGCTGCCGAAGAATTCCGGGAATTTCCGCATCTCCGCACGATACAAAGTATCTAGAATGCTATTAAGAATCCACTAAATTTCTATAACCTAATCATTATTCTATGATTAATTTCGGCAGAGACAGCAATATAATATGTAACCTTTTTTTTAATAAAAAAATCAGCATGCTGTTCAGGATGCCGATTATTGCATCCAAAGCCTGATTAGAAATAAAATAAGTAAAAAAAAGACATATAGCAAGCAATTAATTGGTGAAGCGGTAAAAAAGCTGTTTGTCATTGTCTCAAGCACTTTCCCGGCCGTGAGCTATCTCCCGACCCTCGCTTTGGCGAACTCCTTATACGATATCGGCTTCAGCATTTTGACTTTGGCGTTCTCATAAATGAGCTCCATCGCGCCATCGAGCAGCAACTCCGATTCGATAGTTTCCCTCGAATTGTTTTCCGCAATGGCTTTTTCAATCTCTTCAACGGTCTTGCCGTTGCGTTTGGCGATATTCTCAATTACTTCCGCGTAGCGTTTCGGATCAACCGCCAGTTCCTCATTTTTCGCAATTTCAGAGAGCACCAGGCTCGTTTTGATCGACTGCGCCGCTTCCTCGCGCAGCCTGTTCACAAAGGCGTCCTTCTCGAGACCCATGATCGCTGCGAATTCCTCCAGGTTGTCCGAATGATAGCCTACGCTCTCACGCGTTCTCCTGAACAGGCTCTCCATCTCGTTCAGTATCATCGATTCGGGGAGATCGAACGTGCTGTCTTCGACGATGCTCCTGAGGATCTGCGCCTTGGCATCGCCTTTTGTCCGATCGGCGACATATTTTTCAAGATACTCCCTGGTTTTCGCTATAAATTCAGCGACGGTTTCATATCCCAGCCTCTTCGCAAATTCATCGGTCAGCTCGGGAAGTGTCATGGAGCTTATTTCCAAAACCACGACATGGTACCGCACCTTCTGTCCCGCGAGTTCTGTCAGATGATAATCCTTGGGGTACTTGACGTCGATTTCCTTCTCTTCGTTAACTTTTATTCCGGTGATAAACTTATCCAGGGCCGATTCATCCGCGCTCCGCCCGACTACGATCTGGTATTCCTTGAATTCCACCGCGTCGCGCTCGCTCGCATCGACATCATCGATCCGTTTGACCTTGATTTTCACGAGGTCGCCGTCTATGATCACTTCATCGTCCCCTCTCTTGTCTATCTGAGCGAAGCGCTCCCTGATGGAGTCGATTTCCGAGCTTAGATCTTCATCGGAAACGACGCATGCCTGTTCTTCAGCCGCGATCCCCTTGTACTTTCCAAGTTTAACAGCAGGAGGCACTTCGAATACGGCCTTGAAGGTAAAAGGCTCGTCCGGGGATATTGTATCAAATTCATAGTGAGGGTATGCAATCGGCGTAAGCTGCTTCTCCCTGACCGCCTCCAGGAATACGCTTCTCAGCAGGTTTTCCGCAACTTCCCGGTCAGCCTCCTTTCTGAATCTCGTTTCCACCATCTGGAGCGGGGCCTTCCCTTTTCGGAAGCCGTCTATGGTAACCCTGTTTTTAAGCTTGTTGAAAACAGCCCGGTATTCCAGTTCAACGGTTTCAACCGGCACGTTGATCTGCAGTTCCACCGTTGCTTTTTCCAGTTTTTTTTCAGTTATATCAAGCATCCGTCTCCTCTTTATGCAATCATCATCATATCATGAACGCGGCGCCGTCGACAATACGCGCGTATTCCGGCGGTGATATATCAACTATTTTGCCCTGCTTTTTTGAGTCAAACATTTTTTGCATGCCGCAAGGATGAGAAATCGGCTTTGATCAGAAAACGCTTGAATGCATTAATAAACAAAAAAACCACCCGTCAAACAACAATTCTGGGTGGTTGCCGCTGAGCGGGAAACGGGAGTTGAACCCGCGACCTCAACCTTGGCAAGGTTGCACTCTACCACTGAGTTATTCCCGCATAATTGCGAGCGAAGGGAATCGAACCCCCACGCCTTTCGGCACTAGATCCTAAATCTAGCGTGTCTGCCAGTTCCACCACGCTCGCACTGAAACTGGAACAAATAATGATTCGACCCCCTTAAATTACAAGTTTTTTTTATTTATGGCAGCCCGCGCCCACGCAAGTCGGACCTTTTTGAAGTTGTGCGAGATTCTGGCCGGCTTTTTTTTCAATTAACTTATTGGCGTTGGTTCCGTGACAGTATACGCAATTGACCGCTTTGCCGTCCTTCTTCATTCCTTTATGCTTTTGCTGGATTTTTACGTTGCCCATTACATTAGTAACCGAAAAGGCCGCGATAATCAATAACGCAGCGGAGAACAAATAGAATTTTTTCATTGAATTCTCCTTGAATAAAATAGTTGATGTTAAAAATACTTGTAATGCCCTGCAGAGTCAATAAAAAATTATGATTTTGTAACCATACAGGTTATTAATAATTACTCGACTTAGGTGAAAATTGAAATAAGACCTCCCTCCCCCTTGAGGGCCGCTCTCGGCCGTCCATGGCCTCCGCGGCATTGGTACATCCTGTACGGCAGGTGAGGGTTTAGGTGGGGGTGAAAAAAGTTAATGGCGAGCAGTTTAATGTATTTTACGAGGCAATTACGAAAGAATCAATTTCTGTTCTAATCACCCTCCCCTAACCAGCGTTCTCAGGATGAGGTTGATGCCAACGCAGGCATCCCGATTTCATCGGGACCGAAAAGCGTTGGCCTCCCATCGAGGGAGGGGAATAAAATAAGTTTTTGACACCTGTTATATTACACTATGAAAATTAATATAATATACGAAGACAACCACCTCATCGCAGCTGAAAAACCGGCTGGAATCCTGTCACAGCAGGACAGCAGCGGTGTCCCGTCACTGCTGGATTTCGTCAAGGACTACATAAAGGAAAAATACCGGAAGCCGGGTAACGTGTTTCTGGGGCTGGTGCATCGCCTTGACAGGCCGGTATCCGGCATCACACTCTTCGCTAGAACTTCCAAAGCGGCCCGTCGCATGCAAAGGGAATTCGCCGGCCGAAACGTCGTGAAGATATACATCGCCCTGGTGGAAACCGCAAAACAGCTTGATCAGGATGTATGGATCGAGCAGGAAGACCGGCTGGTTCGCAAAAGAGGATATTCTGAGATAGCTGACGCAGACAGCAGTAACATAAAAACCGCCCGCATGAAATTCATTGCCATAACGGCAAATGAGAAATACGCGCTGCTGATGGTCAGCCTCCTGACCGGACGGAAGCACCAGATCCGGGCCCAACTGGCGTCGCTGCGAATGCCGGTTGTCGGCGATGTCAAATACGGGTCGCGGGAACGGCTCGGGGATGATTCCATCTGTCTGCACGCGCTCTATTGTGGATTTGAACATCCCACGACAAAGGAACCGGTGGAGCTCTACTCTTCGATACCGGAGCGGATATCGGAAAGGATCAAGATTGATGATTCGCTGATGAGAAAGATAAAAAATTTAATTGCCTTCCCCGACCCCCTGAGGCCACAGGGAACTGACGAATGAGAGCACCCACGCCCGCCTCATGGAACCGGGGGTGTCTTCGGCTTCATAACCAGCACATCGTGATACTGTTTCTCCACCGCCTCTTTCCCGAATGGCAGCGGATAGTTCTTCCCGTTGAGCCAATACGGCAGCATGTCGTCATAATGATCGCTCGACGGATTTCCAGACTGACCGGGCGTGCACACCAGACGGGCCGGTTCTTCCAGACCGAAATCAACGATCAGCCGCATCGCGGGGATGAGATATACATCGAATGAATCGCCCCAAGACGGCGTAGCCACGTCAAGCGTATGACCGTCTCCGCTGGCGGGATACGGGCCGCGGTTGAGATAACCGTGGAAGAAAGGGATTTTCTTGGTGAAATCATGCGCCCAGCGATACGTGTGGAGCCTCCCCCATTTCCACGCCTGACGGTTGGATCCCATCCGGTCCTCGCACAGCAGAATCGCCCGATCAAGCGCTTCGGCTAGTATCCGCCACTTGCCTTCATTTTCTTTCGTATTGATATCGTTCCAGAAGGGAGAATCCTCACGGCCGAGGATGTGGTCCTGCTGGGCCGAATAGGAAATCATCGAGGCGTCCTGGAAGGATTCCCACGGGACGCTCCCCTCGGGACCCAGCTCGTCAAGGAAGATTCCACGCACCGCCGCATGCATGAAGGCGCCCAGAACCGCCGCCGGAGCGGAATCCTTATCCATGACCGCGTTGAACCTCTCCGGTTTTAGGAATTCCAGCGCCTCCCAGGCGCGTGCCGCGCCATCATCCGTCATGGATCTGACGGCCCTCCGTATCTCCCGAGCCGGCCTTCCATGAAAGAGAAGGCGCTGTATCTTTTTTGCCATGGGTGAATAGTGATCAAACTGGAGTTTAACCATGTCATTGGCCGAGACATTGTCAATCCGTCCCAATACCTGGCGCTGCCGTTCCGCACGCTCCGGGTTGAACCAGCTTGAACTTATATGAATCGGATAATTCTTTTCCACGGTCCGGTTATTGGCTGTCGCGATAAATCCATCGGCAGGATCTTCCGAGTGCGGGTTCGCCGTTACCGGCAGCATTCCTGCCCAGTCGTATTCGCCATCCCATCCGGGAGAGGGAAGCTGGCCGGTGCCCTTTTTCCGGAGCGGGAGCCTGCCCGAAACCTGCCACCCGATGTGATCGCCGTCGCCGTAAACGATGTTCAGGTATATGCTCTCCATGTCGAGAACCGCGTTGCGGACCTCCGCCGCGTTTCGCGCTTGTCCGAGTTTCAGAAATCCGTCAAGGGTCCTGACCGCGTCTCCGATGCCCCAGCAGAGGGACATGCCGTATCTGCTCTTCACCGGTAGCGGCTGCACGGGCATTTCAGGAGGCAGCGGCATGTTCGCCAGTCCGTTGTTGAGAAGGGGGCCGTGAACCGTGTATATGATGTTCCTGACGATGGAACCGCGCCCTTTGATCCTGAATTGTTCCCGATGTACCCTGGCCGGAACCCACTGGCCGCGGTACCGGTAATGGATTTTTCCCTGTATCACCTTCAGCTCTTCAATAAAAATGTCCTGGTTGTCGGCCATCACCAAGGTGGCGCCCCATGCCGTGCGGCCGTTAAACCCGAGGCTGACGATCGGTATGCCGGGAACGGTGACTCCGGCCGATTCAAAGCCCGGGCATTTCTGGTGCATCATCATCCACACATTCGGCATCATGAGCGCCAGGTGCGTGTCGTTGCAGATGATGGACTTCCCGCTCCTTGTCTTTTTACCCGATACGGCCCAATTGTTCGAAGCGGGTATGCTTATGGACATGGTTTCCCTCAGCTGTTTCCGTACATCATTCCAGCTTCCGGCCAACCGGTTGAGCTCGCGGCAATCGATTTCCGCGAGTTTCCTCGTTTCATCAAAGGGCAGATCCTGGTCCGGATATACCGGTACCAGATATGCCGCCTTCTCAAACCCCACCCGTGCGGCAAGGTTCAGAAAATCCAGCTCCTCGATAAAATTGAAGGAGAGGTTCAGGCTCAGCATGGCGAACACGAACATCGTATCCCTGGGCACCCAGGGCTCCGGCCTGAACCCGGTGAGGAAAAATTCAGCCGGCAGGTGGGGATGGGATTCGACATAGGCGTTGACACCCTGTGAAAAGCTTTCCAGTACTGCACGAGAGCGGCCGTTTATCTTTTTCATCGCATCATCAATAACATCGCCGACGCCGAGGGAGCGGATGAACAGGTCAAAGCCCAGGTAGTCATCGCCGGCAATTTCCGCGAGTCGCCCCTGCATGGCCATATTCAACATCGTCATCTGCCAGAGCCGGTCAGAGGCGTGTACATATCCGGTCGCGAAAAACAGGTCATCCTCATTTTTTGCGTCAATATACGGCACGCCGAGGCTGTCCCTTCCGACCGTCACTTCTTCCCTGATGCCGGGCACCGAGATCGCGCCCCGGGGATCGTCCAGCGACCTCCCGAACTGCTGTTTTAGTTGAAAATCGATTGATACGATCATGGACACAATGACAATCAATGCTACTGTTATGATTTTAGCTGCTTTCATTTCATGACCCCTGGTGATTGCTCATGTATGAGGAATTATCGCGGGTGTGATGGAATAAATCAAGAAGATTAATAGAGCGGCCCGCTGTACTGCCATGGATACAAAAGCGATAAAACTGGCTTGACAAATGGTCGTTCTGATGTATAAACATTGATCCTGGCCGGGGTGCATCATGCAGGCGATCTGATAGATCGGATCCCCCGATGTCCTCATATGCCATACGGAGTTTACGCCTGATGCCGACCGATGAATTTGACTCGTTGTTCGACGAAGAGCCGGTTGACGACAAAAAAAGAAAAGAAGTGGACGATCTGTTCACTTTCGACGATCAACCTGAACCGTTTGATGCGCCCCCCGCCGCACCGCCACCTTCAGCGCCGCCTTCAGTCCGCAAAGAAAGACCGGCAGCCCCTGTTCACAAGTCACCGCAACATAAAAAACGTACCTCCGAGGATTTTCAACCCGACATGGACGCGCTGGTAATAACCGCCCAGTCGCCGCTGATAATCGAGGGCATGAAATGTCTCTCCGAAAAGGATTTCGCCGCGAACACAGTGCAGATATACACCGAATCGCTGAAGGGGGTTGAGGTGTTCATCAAGATACTGGAGCGAAACCCGAACAACTATTACAAGCTTTCAACGGTGATCAACTCCGATGTTGATTGCAAGGAAATTGAAATGGTCGCGTTTCGTCTGTATAAAACAAAATTCCGCAATAAACCTGAAACCGACAGCCAGATCCTGAAGGCATACGAGATGCTGCGGAACCGGCTTAAAATCGGGTACAACAAGGCGCTGGTCAGCACGTCAATGCTCGCCATCAAAAAATACTATCTCCTCTCGGGAACCCTGGACCGGGAAAAGATATCCCAGATGGTACTGGACAGCAACAAAGAGCTTAAGACCGATGTGATAAAATTCATCCAACACCTTAAGATCGCGGTTCAGCTCATCAAAATCGGTGATTTTGAAATCAGCAAAGGTCTGAAAGGAAGGGTCATAAACACGTTCGTCATCAGGACAAGCCAGTTTCTTGCCTATTATTATCTCGTCGTGGGCGACGCCAAAGCGGAGGAATACTACCGTCGCATGCATGAGAACTACAAAAAGTATTTCATTGTACGCGATTAATCGATGAACTCGATCGCCTCACAGAAGCGGCTCAACGATATCGTATATCACCGAATCTGACAGCACGATTCCCTCCGCGGAGAGGCGGATTCTCAGATCGCCGTCGCTTCGGTCGGCGATAATCGTCCCGCCCTCTTCAGCCTTCATGATCCGGGCCAGAACGCTCTCCGGCAGGGTAACCTCGAGACGCCGCTCTGCATCCCGTATCGAAATTCCGCGGATAAGCCTGAGACCGGTTAAAAAATATTCCGCCGCTGCCGATCCCGCGGGCCGCGGGTCGTGTTCAATGATCGTTTGTTCGGATTGAATATACTCATGAACCGGCATGGCGTTGAAGGATCTCTCATTGTTCATGAATGAATGAGAGCCGGGCCCGAACCCGGCATACGGTTCAAAGCTCCAGTATTTCATGTTGTGACGCGACTCAAATCCGGGCAGGGCGTAATTGGATATCTCGTAGTGCTCGTAGCCGCGCGCCTGAAGTCGCGCCATGGTCAGTTCGAAGAGTCTCCGCTGATCGTCCTCCGCAGCGGGTCCGCCGTGAAACCTTCCGCCGAGAGGGGTCTTTTTCTCGACTGACAGAAGATAGGCGGAGATATGCCGGGGGCGGTACGCCGCCGCCAGGTCAATATCCCGATTCAGTTCCGGCTCGCTCTGCGATGGTATGCCGGTGATGAGATCAATGCAGCCGTCGATACCGGGAACGCTGAAGAACATATCCAGATCCCGTGCTGTGCAGGGTTCAGCCGACCTACCGATCAGACGGTGCAGCCGCCCGGAAAAGGTCTGGACACCCAGCACGATCCTGTTCACGCCCGCATCCCGGTAAGCGGTCAGCCTGCCCCGGGACGCATCCCCGGGGTTCATCTCCAGCGTTATTTCAGCGCCGCGTTCAATGATGGCGATCTCCCCCAGCATGTCGAGCACGCCCCATATCTGAGCAGGGGTCATGAGAGATGGCGTTCCGCCGCCGAAATAGATAGTGTCGGCCCCGGAGATATCCATGCCGGGAAGACGCTTCCTGATTTCAGCGTGGAGCCGTGCCATATAGGCTTCAGGTACTTCACCGTCCGCGCCGAACCGGCCTGCCGGCACTGAATAGAAATTACAGTAGTCGCATTTTTTTCTGCAGAATGGAATATGGATGTAGATGCCCGCGGTCATCGCCCTTTCTTCTCAGTGCCCAGGTTGAGGGAACCGCCCCTTCCCGGTCTGAACGCGCCGCTCAAGCAGCGCCCCAGCTGACGGATCGATTCATCCGTGTCCGAAAACGAGAGGATCCCCGTCCGGACGAGGCCCGAGACCGTCAGGGGAAATGGATTGCCGCTGGATACCAGGACGACATCGATTCCATTATGCGCACAATACCGGACCGCCTTCTCAAGAGAGCCGGGATCCGGCTGGGCCAGATGGAGATACAGTATCACATTCCGGCCCTGCGCCGGCGCGAAGCGCGTCAGATCGCCGAATCCCGAGATAATTACGGCATCGGCGTTTCGCGAGATTTCTTCGCGCAGAATCCGGTTCCGCGTCATGAAGATCCTGATCGCGCCGTCACCCGGGTCGATCAACTCCTGCCGTCCGAACCCGAGGATCCCCTTCCGGGACAGGGCCTCATTCACCCGCTCGGCGCCGTCGAGGATCCCTTTCTCTTTATCGGTGAGCGTGAATCTTCCCATCCCCTTTTCGATCGTCATTATCCCGTATCTGATCTTTACTTCCAGTATCCTCCCGACGGCTTCGTCGATCCGCTCCGTGGGAATCCTCTTCTCACCGACTGCCTTCTTTATCGCATTGAATATGACGGGTATGTTACCGCCATAAGAGCTAATGAGTATTATATCCGCACCCGCCATTATCGACCGCACGGCCGCCTCGCCCATATCCTGGCGTTGTGAAATGGCGTGCATCTCCATGTCATCTGTAACGACCAGTCCGCGAAAACGCATTTCTTTCCTCAGCACATCGGTCAGAAAAAATCCGGATACGGTTGCCGGATCATTACCCCCCAGTATTTCAGGATAGGCGATATGCGCCGTCATGATCGATTCCACACCGGCCCCGACGGCCTCTATAAAGGGAACGAGCTCGACCCGCCCCAGGCGCTTCATATCATATCGGATTACCGGCAGGGTTATATGGGAATCCATATCAGTGTCGCCGTGGCCGGGGAAGTGCTTGCCCGCGGCAACGCACCGGGATTCCTGCAGTCCCCGGATATATGCGGCGCCCATGTCGGCCACCAGCCGCGGATCGGAACCGAACGACCGCGTATTGATGACCGGATTGTGCGGATTATTGTTGACGTCCAGCACCGGTGCGAGGTTCATATTGACCCCGATCACGCGCAGCTGAAGTCCCAGAATTCTCCCCCACTGATAGGCGAGGCCCGTGTCGCCACTGACGCCGGCCGCCATGGCGCCGGGAAACTGCGTCACGCCCGAAGTGAATCTCACCACCCTTCCCCCTTCCTGATCTATGGATATGAAAAGGGGGATGCCGGAATACTCCAGGGAGGCCTTCTGCATATCGTTTATAAAACGCACGCTGTTTTGCAGCGACGTCAGGTTATAACCAAACAGGATCACGCCGCCCGGCTGATAGTTCCGCAGAATCCGATCCGCCTCGCGGTTCAGGCCGCTGCCGGGAACGGCGACCATGAGCATCTGGCCGATCTTCTGATCAAGCATCATCGTGCCGGATACGGATTGCGCTTCACGATCATATCGTTTATGCGCGCAGCCAATTGACAGCGCTATGATGAAAACAAAAATGCTCATTTTCATTGATGCCATACTATCCTTCAACAGAAAGGTAAAAATTGATAAATTTCACAATATGTTCAACGCAGACCTCAATATAACTATGGAGATCCCGGGCAGCCGAAGACATGAATCAAAAACAGTCCAACCGGTATTTTTTTAAAATTGCTTGTCTTTTGCGAAAAAAATTATTATACTTAATTGCGATAAATTAATAATTGATTTTTATACAAAGCTTTTATATGTGTTGTCAAACATAATATAAGCCTTGTTTATTATATGAACACCAATTACCAAGAAATTGATTTCTTGAACAGCTATTCAGCAAGCACGTCTGTCGTTCCAGAGGTCATAGAACGTTTGATATGCGATCTACGAAAGATTAACTACAAACAAGACGAAATTGACGAGATCGTTCTCTCCATGGATGAAGCCGTTACGAACGCCATTCAGGAGACCATGAAGACGAACGAAATCGTTCCGCGCAGAACCAGCACGGACGTCACCGACCGACGGGACATAACCGTGCGTTATACTATCTCAAGCGACATCTTCGACGCCACCATCATCGACCACGGCCAAGGGCTGGATATCTTCAACATAATCAACGCCACCCCGCAGACCGGATCGACAAATTACATCAATCAGATCGTCAGCTATGCGACCGAATCGGAAAAGTGCAAGATCAAAGTGCGCCTGAACGGCCGCGAGATAACGCTCCGCGGCATCGGCGCCGGCCTCAAAATCATCCTCAACTTCATGGATTCCATCACCATCGACCTGATCGACAAGGAAAAGATTCTCACCCAGTACGTCACCGAACACACCGACGGCACGATCTTCAACATGAAACGAAAAAGAAGATACTGATGAAAGAGAGACATCCGGTCAGAGCTTTTGACAACCGGGAGTTCCTGCACGCGCGGCAGGCGCGCGTCATCCGCATCATAAGCGAATACCTCGAGCCGGAAATGCGGTTTAAAGAGCTGGATATCAGACACACGGCGGTATTCTTCGGTTCGGCCCGCATCGACCCAAATACGAATGACGACACCGCCGCGTATTATCATCTGGCGGCGGATTTCGCATTTGAACTGGCGAACCTGAGCAAGGAGATCGAAACCGAAACCGGGAGCCCCATCTACATCTGCACCGGCGGCGGACCGGGCATCATGGAGGCGGCCAACCTGGGGGCGAAACGCGCCGGCGCCCTCACCATCGGCCTGAACATCGACCTCCCCTTCGAGCAGAGCCCCAACAAATATATTTCACCCGAGTTGAGCTTCCGGTTTCATTACTTCTTCATGCGCAAGCTCTGGTTTCTTTACCAGGCAAAAGCGATCATCGTTTTCCCTGGCGGCTTCGGCACCATGGACGAATTGTTCGAAGTGCTAACCCTCATTCAGACGCGGAAAATGGAAAAGATCGACATCCCGATACTGCTGTTCGACGAGAAATTCTGGCGGGATATTATTAATTTTGACAGGCTCGTGACATGCGGGTTTATCATGCCTGAAGATCTCGGTCTTTTTCATTATTGCTCGGATGTCCAGGAAGGAATCAGATATTTAAAACCCCGTCTGATCGAGTTGATACGAAACATGCATCAACTTGCGGTGATGAAGTTTCCACTGTAGGCGTCCAATTGCCCAGGGAGGGACTTGAACCCTCACGAACTCATGGTTCAAGGGATTTTAAGTCCCTTGTGTCTACCAATTCCACCACCTGGGCGGGATATGAGGCGCCGAGCGGATTCGAACCGCTGCATAAAGGTTTTGCAGACCTCTCCCTTAGCCACTTGGGTACGGCGCCGGAATTATCTCAATCCATTTTTGGACGCGATTCATGGTTGTCAACTTAAATAATTACTCGAGTTAGACGAATTTTGATTCACGATCTCCCTCCCCTATCCCCCTCCCATCAAGGGAGGGGGATGTTGCATCCACGTTGACTTATCAGACAACTCAATAAAAAAATTCGCCTAACTCGAGTAATTAAAAAAGCATAATTGTGCAGTACTTCCTGATACTCATCATACATCTTTAAAGAACGCGTCAACGGCATCGACAGCCTTTTCGAGGTGAAAAAAATGAATTTTTTTATAAGCATTTTTGCAGGGGACATCTTATAAATATTGACATTTTGTATAACCATATAAAGATTGTCTTAAAAGACCATACTTCTGAATAAAGAATTATGGATCAGATGTATCAACATGGTTTGGAGAAAAGATATGGCTTAGTTAAGTATGTAATAATTAATAATAATAACTTTTCTCCCCAAAAAAATACATTTAATAAAATATAAGAATTAAACAGGAGGTCTCTATGGTTAGAAGGATCCAAAAAGTAGCCGTTATCGGCTCTGGCATAATGGGTGGAGGTATTGCCGCTCTGTGTGCCAGCGCGGGGATACCTACGCTGCTACTGGACATTGTTCCATTCGATCTTAAAGACGATGAAAAAAAAGATCCGAAAGCGAGGAATAGAATAGTCAGCGCGGGATTTGAAAACATCTTGAAAGCGAAACCTGCCCTATTTTATGACAAAGACATGGATTCCCAGCTGGTGCAATTGGGGAACCTCGAGGACGACTTCAACAAGCTCGCCGAGTGCGACTGGATCGTGGAGGTGGTTGTTGAGAACCTGAAAATCAAGCAGGATCTTTTTTCCAAGATCGAAAAAATAATGAAAAAGGGCGCCATCATATCGACAAACACCTCCGGCCTTCCCCTGAACAAGATAGCGCAGGGCCGTAGCAAGGCGTTCAAAGAGCATTTCCTGGGAACGCACTTCTTCAACCCGGTGCGGTACATGCATATGCTGGAAATCATCCCCGGTAAGGAAACCAAGAAGGACATCCTCAAATTCATAGCCGAATTCGGCGAGAAGGTCCTCGGCAAAGGGATCGTCTGGGCGAAGGACACCCCGAACTTTATCGGCAACCGGATCGGCGTATTTTCGGGCGTCAGGGCCATGCAAATCATGATGGAAATGAAAATGACGATTCCGGAAGTCGACGCTTTGTCAGGTCCGGCGATCGGGAGACCGAAGACCGCATCAATCAAGCTCCTGGATCTTGTCGGCCTCGACACGTTCGTTCATGTTGCCACCAACTGCTACGAACTGTGCGCAAATGACGAATCCCGCGCCGGGCTAAAGCTACCTGAATTCGTTTCCAAGATGGTGGAGAAAAAATGGCTCGGCAACAAGACCAAGCAGGGTTTTTACAAAAAAGAGGTCACGCCCGACTGGAAGAAAATCGATAAGGTTATAAACTACAAGACATTGGAATACGAGACCTTCGAAAAACCAACGTTCCCCTGTCTTGACGCATCAAAAAAGGCGGCCACACTGCCCGAAAAAATGCAGGCTATCGCATACGGAACCGACAAGGGCTCCATATTCATGTGGAGAACCATGGCCGAAATGATGATCTACTCGGCGAACCGCATCCCTGAAATAGCGGACACGATCGTTGAAATCGATAATGCGATGAAGTGGGGATACGCGTGGGAGATGGGCCCCTTTGAAACATGGGACGCCATTGGTCTAAAGAGGTCCGTAGACCGGATGAAAAAAGAAGGGATGAAGATCCCCAAGAAAATCCAGGCCATGATCGACAAGAAGGTCAAGTCCTTCTACAAGATCGAGAAGGGCAAAAAGATGTACTACGATCTCAAATCGGGCAAATATAAAGTGATTGAAACCAGCCCGCTCGCGCTCAACCTCGCCAACCTCAGGGCGAACAAAAAGGTCGTCAAGGAAAACAAATCGGCCGCGATCATCGACCTCGGCGACGGCGTATTCAACGTCGAGTTCCACTCTAAGATGAACGCTATGGACGGCGCGATGGGTGAAATGATCGCCGAAGGCTTGATGTACGCCATCGACAACGGCGTCGGCCTGGTGCTCGGCAATCAGGCGCCGGGCATGCCGGGAGCGTTTTCAGCCGGCGGCGACCTTGGATACATGGGCGACATGGCGAAAAACAAGAATTTCTCAGGCATCGACACCATGATCAGCGACCTTCATAAGATGATACTGGCGCTCAAGTATGCGCCGATACCGGTCGTCGCGGCTCCGTACGGCATGACCCTGGGAGGCGGGTGCGAAGTCTGCCTCGCCTCAGATCGGATCGTGACGCATGCCGAGCTCTACATGGGACTCGTGGAGATCAGCGCGGGCCTCCTGCCGGGGGGATGCGGCATGATGCACCTGTGGCAGCGGTATGTCGATGCCATCCCCGGCAACGTTAAGATAGCCGACTGGGCGGCGTATCTGATCCCTGCCTTAATCCTGGTCGCGCAGGCGAAGGTCTCCATGTCCGCGCAGGAAGCGCTGAAGAACGGCTTCTTACGAGCGACCGACAAGATCGTCTTCAATAAAGACAATCTCATCGGCGAAGCCAAGAAGGAGATCCTCCGGATGGTCGACGACGGATACGCGCCTCCCGCGAAGAAGAAGTACCCGGTCATGGGCCAGGAAGCCCAGGGTATGATCTGGGCCGACATGAACAACATGAGGATCGGCGGGTACATACCGAAGCACATGGAATTCATCGCGAAGAAAATCATTTACTGCATGTCCGGCGGCGAAGCGCGGCAGGGCCAGCTCGTTTCCGAAGATTACCTCAACAAACTCGAGCGGGAAGCTTTTGTCGAACTCTGGAAAACAGAAGAGACACAGAAGATGGCCGCGCATATTATGACAACGGGCAAGCCGTTGATGATGTAACAATACTGGATAACCATAGGAGGAAATATATGAGAGACGCGTATATAGTAAGTGCTGTAAGAACACCCGGCTGCCGGCGCGGTAAGGGCGCCCTGGCGCAGACGAGGCCGGAAAAGCTGATCGTCCAGGCGATGAATGGCGCCATCGAGAAGGCGGGAATATCTAAGGGCGAAATCGACGATTTCATGCTGGGCTGCGCCTTTCCCGAGGCCGAGCAGGGACTGAACCTGGGGCGGATCGCCGCCCAGATTGCGAAATTTCCCGATTCCGTTTGCGGCGCAGTGGTGAACCGGTTTTGCGCTTCCGGTCTCGAGGCGATCGCCATCTCGTCACTCCGTGTCATGTCGGGATGGTCGGAGGTTTGCATGGCCGGCGGACTGGAGTCAATGACCACCGTGCCAATGGGCGGCAATCTGCCGCGGCCTTTGCCCGATTGGGCGAAAGAATGCCCGGATGTGTACATGTCTATGGGCATCACCGCCGAGAACGTGGCGAACCGCTACAAGATAACCCGCGAGCAGCAGGACGAATTCGCCTACCACTCGCAGATGAAAGCGGCCGACGCGCAAAAAAATAAATACTACACGGAAATAATCCCGACCAACGCAGACCGGTACGTCGAGAAGCCGGACGGCACCGTCGTCAGGGAGACCTTCGTGCAGGATTTCGACGACGGCGTGAGGGCGGACACCACAATGGACGGTCTGAAAAAGCTCAAGCCGGCTTTCGCGGCCACCGGATCGGTCACCGCCGGCAACTCCTCCCAAACCACCGACGGCGCGGCCGCATCGGTCATCATGAGCGGAGACGCTCTGCAGAAATACGGCGTTAAGCCACTGGTGAAGATTGTCGCCTATACGGTCGCCGGTTGCAAGGCGGACGAGATGGGCGTTGGCCCCGCGTACGCGATTCCCAAGCTGCTCAAAATAGTCGGCTGGGACCTGGGCAAGCTCAAAACCGAAAGCCTCCTCATCGAGCTCAACGAGGCCTTCGCCTCCCAGGCCCTGTACTGCTCGCAGCAGCTCGGCATAAACGACAAGAAATTATGGACTGTCGATTCGGCGGAGAGGAGAATCAACATCAGCGGCGGCGCCATCGCCCTCGGGCATCCGCTTGGATGCACCGGATCAAAACTGGCCGCCACCATTGTCGCCAACATGCGTAGAAAAGGCGTCAAGTACGGCATCGAGTCCATGTGTATTGGCGGCGGAATGGGAGCCGCTGCACTGTTTGAGATCTGCGAATAGTTTACCATTGATTATTGATGAGGGCGGCAATTCCGATTGCCGCCCTCTTTATTTCATCCTAAAATTTTTTATGCTCCTTCCAAAAATAATCAGCTCAAGATACATCAACAAAATGCCGAACTTAAAGAAAGCGGTAATCACCCCGGAGGATACGCAGTATGGCAGCCGATAGCAATGATATGAACAAGTGGAAACGGGAACAGCTTGAATACTTTAAAAAGTATCTGGATTTCTTTCATATCGATTCAAAAGAATACAACATAATCATGAAGGGAATAAAGGATCTGGAAAAAAGCCGGTAGAGCCATTCTTCGAGGCACTCACGAATCCGGCGGGAATGAATAAATTGTTGACATGGAGATGAAACGTATGCACTTATTAGTCATACGTTTTCTTGTCTCATGAGGCAATCGATTTTACAATCGGCACCCCTGAAAAAAACAGCGGTAACTAAGCAAATCAGATGCAGGAAAAAAACAAAACCCAGGAATCTCTTGCCGATCAGACCCTGAAGAGGTTCAGAACGCCCGAGAGCATGCAGCGGACCGCGAAAAGAAAAAAATTTTCCACCGGGCTTATCATCATCAATCTAGTCGTGATAACGCTTCTCTACGTCATTTTTTCCGGCAGGAAGCCGGGCGAAGAGTACCGGTCGTCATCGTTCAACTATCAGCAGTTGAACTTCAGATTCTCGATGGCCCGGGAAAAGGGAACGAAGAGCTACGTCTTCTCGCTGTCCACCAGGACAACCGGGAACCGGGATACCGTTATCCAATTCAATCAGAGCATGGCGGATCTTATCGTTTCATACGGCTCTATCGTCATAGTGAAAAAAACCCTGGGGCGGAATATCTCGAGCCTGATACTGAAACCGAACGAAACCGACATCCAGAGGACGACGATCGATCATTACGAGCTGCAGATGTTCGCCGACGGCCATCCGGAGCATGTCGTTTCCCCCCGGAGATCGCTAATCCAGTTTGAAAAAGCATACATTCCGCTCCTGGCGGAAGTGCGCATCCGGACGTACCATCCGCTGTCGACATCGCTCACCTTCCGGTATGAGGTGGAGCCGTTATGAGCAGACCGGGCTGGGACGACTATTTCATGAGGCTCGCGGAAGACGTCGCGAGCCGGTCTACCTGCATCAGACGAGGCGTGGGGGCGATAATCGTGAAGGACAAACGCATCCTTTCCACCGGATACAACGGCGCGCCGACCGGTATATCCCACTGCACCGAAGAGTCCTGCCTCAGGACGAAGTACAACGTGCCGTCGGGCGAGCGGCACGAGCTGTGCCGGGGACTGCACGCCGAGCAGAATGCCGTCATTCAGGCGGCGTTTCACGGTGTATCAATCAACAACGCCACGATATACATCACCCATCAGCCATGCTCAATATGCACGAAAATGCTGATCAACGCTGGCATAAAAAAAATTATCTGTAAGTCGCCATACCGTGATCCCCTGGCCGAGGAAATGGTACGGGAATCGGAAATCGAGCTGATACTTTTCAATAATAATCATGCGAATTGACATTTCATATATGCCCTAGTAAATCCTTTATGATAAAAAATTGTAATAAATCCTATAGAATGAAAAAATTTGATGTATTTTATCGTAACATGTGTCTAATATATTACTCGACTTAGACGAAAATTGAGATAGGACCTCCCTCCCCCT
>Ga0154692_165_pt1 | contig 28348 bp, 23 predicted proteins | sample Rifle2008BG13ft_FD_116121 | JGI IMG/M metagenome (GOLD analysis project Ga0154692, IMG submission 116121) | Spirochaetes bacterium RBG_13_51_14
TGGCACAGGATAATTATAGGGAATCAATGTCTCGGTTATACCGCCATTCTGGCTGACAATATAGTTGCCGCCGCTTGGCACACCGCCGGTTATCATGATATCAAATTTGACATACCCATTGTAGATTCCCGATACATCGAGCTGGCAGTCCTTTATGCTGCCATTTTGACTGAAATCAGAAATAAACTTCTGCTGACCGTCCAATGTAAGATACAAGTCACAAAAATTTGTGAAGGTAATAGTGACTGTTATCTTTCCGCTTAATATGTTAACTTTCGGACTGTATATACAAGTCCCATCGCCATCCTTATCATAAATGGTTTCAGCATTTTGAGTGCCGATATTTTCCATACGCATAAGAGCTTCTTCCACGCTTTTATATGCTTCGACAAAAAATTCCTGATCGGTAATTGCGCGGTATCCGGCGTCCATATCGCTGTCTCCGCCCTCGCCGCTGGCGTTATACGGGGCCACCTTGTAGGCGAACAATCCCGGCGTAACAGTAGTATCGTCATAGGAGGTGCCGGTGATATTGTCAGCCGCCAGCACCGTCGTTGTTCCGCTGATCCGGTAAACCTTGTAATACGTAGCGCCCGGCGCCGCGCTCCAGGTCACCGCTACCTTGTCCGCAAGGGTTCCGTCCGTGGCGGTGCAGCTCGCTATCTTGCCCGGTACGTTGGTGTTTACCCTGGCGAAGCCTTCATTCACGGGGCTGGGTGTGCTATCATTGCCATCGGCGTCCACGGCGATGACCATGTAGTAATAGTGCTTCCCCGGGGTCACGTTCTCATCTATGAAGTAGTAGATCGTTTCAGTCGCCGCTGCCGTGGTAAATGTCCAGGTGTAATTCTCCGCAAGGTGATTGCCCGCTTGGTCGGCCACACCGGTGGTGATGGTCGCGGTGTATTCGGTTTCCGCGGAGAGATAGGACAACGGTTTAAATACCGCGTAACGGGATACGGTGCCCGCCACCGGTATGCCTGCCGTTGTGAGAGTGAAATTCGTCGTGTTGATCGTGGCTGTGTCCATGGCTTCGCTGAAGCTGGCTTTAATGCTCGTGTCGATGGGCACGTTCACGGCGCCGTTTGCCGGGATTACGGAATTCACCACGGGCGGCGTCATGTCAATCGGCACCGGCTCTACGGTTATGACCGTTTTGCAACGGGCGGCGCTATCCAGGAATAACATCAGTGGAGGATTAGTAAGGCTACCGGGATATTTTACGCAGATCGGATTGTTGTTTTCAAGCACGATCCTTGCGCCGCTGACGATTTTAAGATAGCGGGCGTCGCCGGAAGATACCAGGGAACAGGTGGCTTTTCCGTTTAACGCGATCGAGAATATCGATAAAATCTCATCGGCCGTGAACACGTGTCCCACAGGCCCGGTACCACCAAAAAATATGGCTTCGCAGCTGAAGGAATCGCCGATGGTTATGAGAATATTATGTGTATTAAAGGGGAAAACGCATATTCCACGGTATTCATCTACTACAACATTTCCTACTTTTATTTGCGTGAGTTCATTCAGATCCACATTGGATTGGTATGTGGCCTGCATGATCGGCGTATCGGTTGTTGCGGCCGAATTGTAAATCGTTCCAAAATCTGTTGACGTATTCGAATTGGAAGCGTCGGGCAAATCAGCGGCGTTAACGATGCCGATAGGATCGCCAAAAGGTCCCGTGAGGGATTCGGAACGATAAATTTTGTAGCTCACGGTGCCGTCCACCGTGGCCCAATTAACACCCACCTTATCCAAAAATACCGCGTCCGTGGCGGACACTGAAGCGGGACCATAGAAGGTATCGACGATCGGGGCGGGTCCCGGGTCGCCGCTGATACTGCTCAATAATGACATGAGCGGCTCGTCTTGATCGCCTTCAATTGAACATCCGGCAATTATAGCCGGAGTTATTCCTAGCAACAGTATCAATAATGACGATTTTTTCATATTCCCACCTCATCAATAGATAGAATTTATTCCATCAGAGTGATTCCTGTCCAGACATATTTTTCTATGGAAAATGAATTAATAATCACAGGGGAACAGCACAAGTGACGGTTTAAAGTCCGGTAACAGCCTCTTATATTTTAAACAAGAGACGGGGGTTAGGCGGTTCATGAGTCTCCATGGTGAATGTCCTTGATATATTTATTGTAAGCAATCATTAAAATAAGTACATATAGCATTACACCTGATCCGAGAACAGCATTATAATAATGAGGCGCGGTAAGGGCGATTCGTATCAGCACCGTGGCCAGAGTAAAACCGGTATTTCTGAAAACGATGGAATAGGTATGGCTGTAACGCGAGGAAATAAGAACAATGAGTATATCGCTGAAGATAAGGACTGTATAAAATGTCTTAAATATATCAAAGGATTTTTCATTTCCCAAATGCAGGTAACCATTAAGCAGCACCATATATATAAATATGCACAGCAGAATCAGAGACACAAATTTCTTCGCCGTAATAAAGTTGCGCTGCTCCATGGAATTTTCGGTAATCGGTTGATGCTGAATGCAGCGGTAATAATAAACCAGTCCGAAAAAGATAAATAACGCCCCCAGTGCGCCGGATATGATGGGGAAAGCGGACGCTGAAACTTCATTCCACTGGAGAGGTTCATGAAAGTGAGAAAATTCTTTAAAAGACTGCCGTAATAGAATAAGAGAAAAAATTTCGAACTGCTTGCCCACAGCGCTTGATACAGACCGCGCAAGACCAAAGATCAGATCGATGACTTCTATAAGCAGAAGAAGCGTAAAGGCGATATCTATCGAATAAAGATGATTCATCGGTATGATGTCGGAAAAAAAACCGGGGAGAAGCTTCTGCCTGTTTAATTCAATCAATACCAGGGAAACTATATATGTTAATACCAGAAAAAAGCCGATCGATCGGCGGGTAGCACTGCTTCCCCACCGACGTTCCAGTAGATCGAACAGGGTTTCGATTGAAGAAAATTTTATTTTCATATTTCTAACATCAAGGAATTTCCAACGAGATCAGTGCCGGCTTAAGAGACACACTGATGCTTAAAAGCAATTGCTTGTAAAACTTGCAGACTTCTTAAACCCTTACCGGTGAAGTGACATTATTTTGACCACCACCCTTTATTGCTCAACGGATCCAGAGCCAAGTTAATTGATTTCATGTTTTTTTCATTATTTACAAGAAGTTTGTCTACCGGCACATTCAGGTAATCAACCGCTTAATCTAATACGAAATTTTTCTTGTCTCAAGCTATGTAAAAGGCAAATAACATGATGTTAATCGTAAAATAAGACTATTTACAATAGTTGGCGGGAGTAAAAAAAATCAATTGAAATATCATGTTACTGTCAACAAAAATATTGGACAAAGTCCAATATTTGAGTAATAATCTTCCGGGTGTCATATTTCCTTGGGTCCATATGCGCTGTATTTTCTTTTACGGAATCTATATCAAATCTATAATAGAGTTGTTGCTCCATAACGTATATAATAAATATGGGACTTACCGCCATCGGCAGTGGAGAACAAATAAAAAATGATGACTATTTTTCGTAACAATTCTATTAATATTTTAAAAATTTACTTGAAAAGACATAATTTTTTTATTATATTCAGCTACGAAGATGGAAATATTTTTCTTGACTTAAACCGGTCTGAACATAGAGTGTCCCTGTTTGTATTGATTCGGCACCTCCGAACCTTCTTTTGGTATATATCCCAGTATACATTGGTATAAGGGCATTTAAAGGGCTTTGCATTATATAATCCTGCATAATAACAAAAAATTATAACATAATACTGTTTTATTTCTGTCATCGTTTGTAACTATTCAGCCGTTATATAAAAATGTACATAATATAGAATATACGGTTAATGATTCCCATTGTCCTATCTTAGAATGGGGGAAAGTTTTAATACTCGTTCAATACATAATGCTGGTTTCATATTCAAAATATTCCATCGCTGAATAATTCACTTACAAGCAGAGATGCATAAAATTTATTAAATGAGAAGGATACTCTATGGCACGTACGACTGAATCCGCCAAGTCCAACAACAAAACCGAAAATCAGGTGAATAACGGGACTGAGGCGAACGGAAGCGGCGCGGTTCCGGAGGCCGCCCCGGCCGGCAATAACGGCAAAACTTCTTCGGAAACCTGGCTTGACCTTGGTGAGCTGAAAACCAAGAAAATAACCGACCTGGTCAACATCGCGAAGGAAATGGGAATCGAGCGTATTTACGGGCTAAAAAAGCAGGACCTGATCCTGGAGATACTGAAGTCGCAGACCGAGCAGAAAGGGCTCATCTTCTCGAGCGGCGTTCTTGAAATACTCGCCGACGGTTACGGGTTCCTGAGGTCCCCGAACTACAACTACCTGCCGGGTCCGGACGATATCTACGTGTCTCCCTCCCAGATACGCCTCTTCGGCCTTAAGACCGGCGACACCATTGCGGGTCAGATACGGCCGCCGAAGGACAACGAGCGGTTTTACGCCCTGCTCAGGATCGAGGCGGTCAATTTCGAGAATCCCGAGCAGCTGCAGAAGCGGGTCCTGTTCGACAACCTGACGCCGCTGTATCCTGAGGAGCGGATCAACCTGGAGACCGTCGGCGAAAACGTGGACATGCGTATCGTCAACCTCATGACCCCCATCGGCAAGGGACAGCGGGCTCTCATCGTGGCGCCGCCCCGGACCGGTAAAACGATATTGCTCCAGAAGATCGCCAATTCGATAACCACCAACCACCCCGAGATATACCTCATCGTTCTCCTGATCGACGAGCGGCCGGAAGAGGTGACCGACATGCAGCGAACGGTCAAGGGCGAGGTCATATCATCGACCTTCGACGAGCCGGCAAGCCGCCACGTCCAGGTGACCGAGATGGTGCTGGAAAAGGCCAAGCGGCTGGTGGAGCACAAGATGGACGTGGTCATCCTTCTCGATTCCATCACCCGCCTGGCGAGGGCATATAATCAGGTGGTCCCGACGAGTGGCAAGATACTGTCCGGCGGCGTGGACTCCAACGCCCTGCACCGGCCCAAGCGCTTTTTCGGCGCGGCCCGGAACATCGAGGAGGGCGGGAGCCTCACGATCCTGGCAACGGCCCTCATCGACACCGGCAGCCGGATGGACGAGGTCATCTTCGAGGAGTTCAAGGGAACCGGCAACAGCGAGCTGCTCCTGGATCGCAAGCTGGTGGACCGGCGGATCTTCCCGGCCATCGACATCAGCCGGTCCGGCACCCGGAAGGAGGAATTATTGCTTGACACCGAGGAGCTGAATAAACTATGGGTTTTGAGGAAAGCACTTTCCTCCATGAGCGCCACCGAGGCGATGGAGCTCCTCGTCGAGAAGATGAAGGCGACCAAGAACAACAAGGCCTTTTTCAAGGCCATGAATTCTTAAACAGGGTGATACCGATGAAACCGAATATACATCCGGAATACAAGGAAACGACCGTCAAGTGCGCCTGCGGCAATGAGATCAAGACAAAGTCGACCGTCAAGGCCCTCCATGTGGAGGTCTGCTCCAACTGCCATCCCTTCTACACCAAGAAGCAGAAGATCGTTGACACGGCGGGCCGGGTGGAGAAGTTCAAGAAGAAGTACAACATCAAGTAGCGGTCGCCGCCCGGATTTCCGGGTTGAAAAAAGGCTGTCCTCCGGGCAGCCTTTTTTTTGATGGCGGCCTTACGGAGCGACAGCATCGTACATTCCGGAAGGCGAATCGATGAACAAAAAACTCGCATATTGTGCGGCAGTATGTGTGGCGGCGTGCGTTTTCGCCGGCTACGGTTATTCCTATTCCCAGGAACCGGAAGACGGAGACGGTATTGAGAAAGAGGCCAGCCCGGTAACGTTCTGCATCGGCTTCACCGCCTATTATGCGAACTGGGCACCGGTATGGAAAATATATAAATTTTTTGACCCCGTTGCCTATAATAAAAGAGATTATACCCTTCCGAGAGGTTCATTCATGTACGGGCCGGCAGTGTCTATCAGGATAAATAAATGGCAGATTTCGGGGAATTTTCTTTATGGAGAATTTAGAGCCGCCATTTTTGCATTTGAATTTTTGCGTTTTGCTCCGTCTACTAGTTTTATATCTCCCTACATGGTAACGAAGAAAACAAAGAAGTATGACAGCGATTTGCTTGTCAGCTATCAAATTAACAAATGGTTCAAGATTTTCTTCGGTCCCAAATACCAGGGTTATCAAAACAGAGAAAGAAACTCCCAGAAACTCTTGACTGAGGACATCCGATACCATTCAGGAGGCCTTGGCGCCGGCATCGGAAGCACCATGCCGATCGTGCGCGACCTGTACCTCCTGATGAATTTTTCCGGTATTGTGATGATAGGATCCCAGATGGGCACCAAAGATGACGGCGATCGAACGTCGATCGCCTACGGTGGAAACGAGATCGTCACTCTGGCATACAATATACGGGCGATCCACACCACCATATCAGTGGGCGGGAGGCTCCAGTACCTCTATTTCGACACGACACCGAACAAGTATTATACAAACAAGCACGACATATTTTACGGGATACATATCTCTGTCACTGCGTCATTCTGACGCGCCGGCTGAAATTTGGACACGAATCGAAAAAAAGATTGAAATAAATTCAATCACATCAGCAATTCTAACCAGTTATGCCGCAGCCTGCATTCCGCGGGTACAACCGGGGTAAGGAGAAGTCATGACATCACGACGGATTGGCGAAATTCTCATGCAAGACGGGATCATTACCGAAAGGCAGCTCAATGAAGCCCTGAAGGTGCAGAACGTGCAGGGCGGCCTGCTGGGCATAATTCTGGTGGAAATGGGTTACCTCAAACCCAAGGCTCTTGCTGGTTTAATTGATACGCAGAGGTAAGCTGTCCGGTTCGATGATTGTTGTTGTGCCCGCGATTATTCCGGCTGCTGTCGGCCGGTCTACACCGATGTTCGAGCGCGCCTCACCACCAGAATCCATCCGATGATTCCGGTCAGCATGAAGAGCAGGGCGATGATCTGCGCCTGGGTCAGCCCGAAGGCGGCCTTAGGGTTCAGCCTGATGAATTCGACCGCGAACCGGGCAATACCGTTCAATATGAGGTAGATGAAGAAAAGCTTTCCCGCCGGCATTTCACGCTTGCGCAGTTTCATAATGAATATAAAAATCAAAAATGAGATGAAAGACTCGAACAGGGGCGTGGGGAATACCGGCGCCGATGTCGGTACTATCCCGTTCGGATAGGCGGTTCCGAGGAACGACGAGGTTGTGATGCCGTAGCATCCGTCGCCTGATACGTGGCATCCCAGCCTGCCCACGCCGTAGGCCAGGGCCATGGCCGGGGCGGTGATATCGAATATTTCGAGGATGTTCTCCCTGTTTTTTCGTATGAGGATCATGGATAATATAAAAGCGAGGATGAAGCCGCCGTAGACCGACAGTCCGGCGCCCGAGAATATCATTCCCTTCGGATCGCGGAGGAATTCAGGCATGTTTTCAAAAATATGGAACAGCTTCGCGCCGACTATGGCGCTGGGGATGATGACGAGGAGAAGCTTGTATGCCAGCTCCGGGTCTTTGCCCCTGATTGTGAGCTCACGTTCCGTGAGGAGAAAGGCCATGTAGAAGGCGAGGCCCAGCATGAGCCCGTATGACCCGATGTTTATGAATTTATAGTTGAACAGTATTGGATACATTTTTTTCTCCTGTCTGAATGATGACATTGTATGGCGCCCCGCAGCCGTTGACAATATCGGCGGGGTTTGATTGTGATGCGACAGAGTATCGTACTGTAATGATACCGTGACGATATTTGTCAAGTTATTTTGGTTTTAAACGCTTCTGATCTATTTCTTTCAGATTCCCCAGTTTTCTATTCATAAAAAATCCTTGAATCCCCGGCAAGGAACTGATATGATAGCATGCAACATTCATCATTATCGGAATCAGATACCGCGGGAGCAATGTACTGCTTCAGCGCTATTGCGAGGCCCGTATTGATTATCCTACAGACGTGTCGCCACGTTGAACACAGCCTTGAGATTGTAAAGGATAGAAGCTCGCCGCCGATTTGATGGGTTCCAATATCGATGATTCAGTCTGGAGGGGTCTCGCCCGGACGTGGCATATGAGAGAAAATGAAAGGCCGGTTTTTATTTGTAACCGGTGAATAATTCTTTTATCGTAATACACAATCGACCGAATATAATATCAAAAGAGGAACGATGGATAACAGGGAACGGGTTGAGCTGATCAGGCGCGGCAACGAGTTTTTCAACAGTGGCGAGATTCCAAAGGCGGCGGTCCTGTTTGTCAAGACCGGATACCGTGACGGGCTGACTCGGGTGGCCGATTACTATTTTTTCGATAAGAAGCAGCCCCTTGTCGCCCTGAAATATTACCGGATGGTAAACCGGCAGGACAAGGTAAGCGAGATATTCGAGCGGATGGTTTTCGCCCTGGGGAGACTGCTTGGCAAGGAAACGGCGCCGCCAATGAAGGTGGAGCTGCCTCCTCTCAAGGTGTCGCCCAAGCTAAAGATCCTGGCAGAAGAAATATTACGGAAGAACCAGGCCGCGGGCGAGAAATAACGTGTCATGGCGCGGTGCGCGCAGCCTCGCAGAGCGCCGGGACGCCCAGCTGTGCTGGATTGTTGAGACGAATGAATCATAATCTTTCCAGGAGTGTGTCATGAGAAAAGGCATGCTGATACCGGCACTGCTGCTGACGTTTGTGGCCGCGGTTCCGAACCGCGCATCCATCCGCGACGCCGGGGAATATTTGAAGAAGAACGTCGTAGCGCGGAAGCTCAAAAACGGCATCACTGTTATCCTGCTCAACCGCGGGTACGCGCCGGTGCTGGCCTTCGAGATTTCATTCCGGGTCGGGTCGGTCGACGAGGGCTACCGGACAATCGGCGCCGCGCATCTGCTGGAGCACATGCTCTTTAAGGGGACAGATACCATCGGCACGAACAATTACAAAAAGGAACGTGCCATAATGGGCAGGATGGAGGCCGTGGGCGAGACAATCGACCGGCTGAAGCTCGCCGATCCCGCCAACATCCGCCTCCCGGATCTGGAAGCGGAGCTACGGCGTCTGCAGTCCCTACAGAGCGCCTATGTCGAAGGCTCCCCCTATGATAGAATCTATTCGGAGAACGGCGCGGTGGGCTTCAACGCCTCTACATCCAAGGACAAGACCGGCTACTATATAGAACTGCCGGCATCGAAGCTGGAGATGTGGGCGAAGATGGAATCGGAGCGCCTCATGAATCTCGTTCTCAGGGAATACTACCTTGAGCGAAACAACGTCGTGCAGGAAAGACTGATGCGCTCAGATTCCATCGGAGCCGGGCTCATGTACGAAACCTTCATGGCCAGCGCCTTCATCGCCCATCCCTACCGGCATCCCATTATCGGGTGGCGGTCTAATATTCCCTACCTGTCCATCGAGGAGGTAAGGAAATTCTTCCGCGATTATTACATACCATCCCGGATGACCATCACCATCGTCGGGATGCAGGACACGGACAGGACCCTCGAGATCGTCGGCAGATACTTCAATAGGATCGAGCCGCGACCCGATCCTCCTCCGATAGCGATCAGCGAACCGCCGCAGCTGGGCGAGCGGCGCGCCACCCTGCACTTCGAGTCTAATCCCTATCTCATCATCGGGTGGCACAAGCCCACCTTCCCCTCGCGCGACGATAGCGTCTGCGAAGTGATCGGCGAAATCCTTACCGGTGGCATGTCTTCCCGGCTATACCGCTCGCTGGTCATGGAGAAAAAGATCGCCTCGTCGGTGAGCGCTTGGAACGGCGCACCGGGATCACGGTATGACAACCTCTTCACGCTCTTCGCCACGCCGCAGCCGCCTCACACGCCGCACGAGCTCGAGCGTGCCATCTATGAGGAGATGGACCGGTTCTTCGATGACGTCACCGACGCCGAAATTCAGAAGGTGATCAACGGCATGGAGTCCGAGATGGTTTTCGATCTGGAGACCAACAAGGGGATCGCAGGGACCCTGAGCTATTACCAGACCCTCTACGGGGACTGGGAGTACGCCGTGGATTACCTGTCCATGATAAAAAGTGTCTCCACCAGGAATATCAAGGAAATGAAGAATAGATACTTTACCGGAAGCAACAGGACCGTCGGCATTCTGCTGGACAGCCGCGTCGGAGGAGGGAAGCGTTGAAAAAGTACAGTGTAGTATCCGGGTGCCTGCTCGTCCTTTTTGTCATGCGGGATTCGCATCTGGCGGCCGCGCACACGCCGCAGGAGATGCTGAAGCTCCCGGCGGTTGAAACCGCCGTTCTGGAAAATGGCATCCGGTTTTTCCATATCAGGGATGAACTGCCGCAGGTGACGATCGTTATATCGGTCGGTTACGGCACGCTGTATGAAAAAAAGGATACCGCCGGACTGTCGGAACTGATCGCGAAGACCATTTCCCTGGGCGGATCCAGAAGCTATCCGGGCAGCGCGCTCCATGAGAAGATTGATTCCCTGGGCGGGCGACTTTCCGTTGAATCATCCTGGGAAAATACGGTCATTTCCGTCAAGGTGTTAGATCGTTTCAAGAGAGACGCCTTCGCCATCGCGGCGGACCTGATGACACATCCCAGCATGGATACCCGATCCCTTGACACCGCGAAGGCTCTCATCGCCGATTCAATACGGAGAAAATACGATGATCCGGCCGAGATCGCATTCGGCAAGGCGCGGGAAATAATTTTCGGCGGGGACGGATACGGCTCGTTCCCGGAAGAGGCACGGGTGCGCTCCTACGCGCCGGATCTGATCCGCGGAACCTGGGCGAAACATTGCACGGGCCGAAATATCATGATCGGCATATCCGCGTCGCTCGATTTCGCCGAAACCGGCCGTCTCTGCCGCGAATATTTTTCAGGCCTGGCGCCCGGCGGTCCCCTCTCGTACGAGGTTGACCGGAATAAAATTCTGGAACAGGTTGCCGCCTGCCGGGGGAAAATCTTTTTTTATCCCAAGGATATCCCGCAGTCCACCGTCGTCACCGGGACTGTCGCGCCTGACATCGGGTACCACGGGCAGTATGCCCTTGAGATCATGAACTATATTCTGGGGGGCGGTTCATTCACCTCGCGCCTCATGGGTGAGATACGGGTAAAACGGGGACTCGCCTACGCGGTCCAGTCAATCGTGAAATTCCGGCACCGGACCGGCGTTTTCCTGGCCTACGCCCAGACCGAGAACAAAACCGCGGGAGACGTGCTCTCGCTTCTCGCCGGCAACATCGGTATCATATCGCGGGAGCGGGTTTCACCCGGAGAGATTGACTGGGCCCGCCGGGCCATCAGCAACAGCTTTGTGTTTCAGTTCGACACGCCGATGAGCGTCCTGGCCAATTACATGGACATCGCATACTACGGGCTGCCGGCTGATTATTACACCGGGTATCTCGTCCGTATAAGTGGCGTCGGGGAACCGGACGTTCTCTCGGAAGCGCGGAAACTTTTTACGCCCGGCCTGGTGACCGTGGTCGTGGGGAACGAATCGGTGCTGCAGGACTTGAAAAAAACCGGCGACGTTGTTATACTGAAATGATAACGGCATGGTCGCACGTGATCTGGCACGGAGACCGGGCAGGGGCATCAGAATGTGTACTGAGCGGTAAGCGGGTACGTTATGGGGCTGCCGTACCCATCATTCAGACACGACCACGTCCAGATTATGTCATGTGCCGGTATCAACGTCATGATGTTCCTGAAAAATTGTGCTGGTGAACGCCGCATCTCTTCGGCAAGACCGGCAGAACAGGGTGAATTAATTTAATCCGCCAGTGGGATATTCCGACATTAATGATAAGTTATGTAAGCGGAGCCGGAGGCTCCGCATGCAGAAAATCCCATTTTTGTTCAAGGAAGAACAGCATGACAAAAAAAGTTATTGATTTAATGACCTACCGGATTGAAAAGACCTTAAAAGAGAACGGTTTCGAAGTAAAAAAGGATGAGAACAAGAATATCAAGATATTGATAAAATTGACTAACTGCGAGTGACGAATGACGGTGCGCCTGCTTTCGGCGGAAACGCCCCGCACCGTATACGGCGCATTCGCCGTAAGAGGAGTACACGATGGCGAACGAGCTTGATTCGAAACGTCAATCGATACGGGAAGAACTGGACCGGCTGCATTACGAATACAAGGTGGAAATACCCAAGCGGATAGCGGAAGCGCGGGCCTACGGCGACCTGAAGGAGAACGCCGAGTACCACGCCGCCCGCGAACGGCAGGCCTTTGTCCAGGCCCGGATTTCCCAGCTCAACTCGCAGCTCGGCCAGCTCATCCAGATGAATATCGGGGAGATAGCCGAGGACCGAATCGGATTCGGCGCGACCGTGACCGTCATAGACCTCGATTCGGATGACCGCATCGAATTCATTTTTGTATCGCCAAACGAAGTCGACCCTTCGACAGGAAAGATATCGTTATCCTCGCCTATCGGAAACGCACTGCAGAACAAGAGGGCGGGGGAAATGGCGGAAGCGGTGATACCCGCCGGGAAGAGACGGTACTACATCGAAAAGGTCGTCACCATCCACGGCAATGTGTTTGAAGAGAAATATGCTGGTTAAGAAAAGCACTGTAGATTTGGAGACGAGGGGAATCGAACCCCTGACCTCTTGAATGCCATTCAAGCGCTCTCCCATCTGAGCTACGCCCCCGGGTTGGATTTTTCAGATATGGGAAGCGACATTTTTTGTCAATATTATTTTTCCGGCATGACGAAATAATGCATCCGGACGCCCCGATCCAGCCTTATCAAAATTTTCGTTTCTATCTGGCCTGCAGTGTATATCTTTAATGTTTAGACCGATAATTAAGAGGGGACATGGTATCGCCCCTGCCCTGAAAACACGTTTATGGATGATCGAAACAAATACAATCTTGACAGAAAGCATATCCGCTACTATTATATGTAAAAGCCAGTGGAAGGATAAATAGTTCGATGATATTAACGTACGCCATTATTTTTCTGTTTATCGTCCTGCTCGCAATGATTATGATGTACGCTCTTCAGACCTTCGTTATTCCCCGGAGGATCGACGAAATCGCGCAGATGATAGAAGCGGGACAGACCCGGCAGGCAATCAAGAAGCTTATTGATATCCTGGAAAAGGATGACCGGAACACCTACGCCCACTATCTCCTGGCTGAAGCATATGCGAAAGAGAATAACATTAAGTTCGCCATTGTGGAGTATCGCCAGGTACTGAAGTACGGCAAGTACAATGACAAGATCAGGGAGGTGGACGTCCGAACGAAGCTGGCGAAACTCTGCCTGGAAAACGGCGCCGTTGATGACGCCAAGAGCGAATACCTGATCCTGACCAAGCTCGAGCCGGATAATTTCGAGCATTTCTTCGAGCTGGGGGCCATTTATTTCAGAACCAGCGCCCTGGACCGGGCCATGGTCTTTTTCAAAAAGAGCATCGCGCTGAATGCCCGGCATGAGCAGTCGCACTACTACCTGGGACAGATTTACTATCAGAACAATCTGTATTCTGACGCCAAACAGTCTTTTCTCGAGGCAATCAAGATCGAAACGAACAATTACCGGGCTCACTATTTCCTCGGACTCGTGCTTCGCCAGATGTCTGATTACGAGTGGGCGGTCAAGGAATTCGATATCGCGCAGAAGAGCGAAGATCTGAAGGTGAAGTGCTTTCTCGCCAAGGGCTCCTGCCACATGCAGAAGGGCATGATTCCGAAGGCGATGATGGAGTTCGAGCGCGGCCTGAAGTTCGCCCGGAAGGGGAGCGACACCGAGATGGGGCTCCGGTATTATCTGGCGGAGTGTTACGAGAAGACCCGCGACCTCCATTCCGCCATATACCAGTGGGAGAAGATAGCGGAGGTAAAGCCGAACTTCCGTGACGTTCAGATGAAGCTTAAGAACTACGCTGAATTCCGGCAGGATGACCGGATCAAGGATTTCCTCATATCGGGGCTGTCCCAATTCGAGCACACCTGCCGGAAGATCGTTGAGGCCATGAATTTCACTATCAGTGACGTGAACATCATCAACGATACCGAAATCGAGATAATCGGTTCCGAGAGCGAGGGGAAGTGGCGGAATACCCGCGCGACGAACCGGATCATCCGCCTCCTCCGGACGACCGACACGATCCAGGAGAAGTTCCTGAGGGCTGTTCATGAGGACATGAAAGCCAAGAACGCTACCCGGATCATCGTCATCACCACCGGCGAATTTGCACAGTCCGCGATCGATTTCGCCAATACCCGTCCCATTGAGCTGTACGGCAAGAACGAGCTTATCAACATGCTGAGAAAATTCTGAAAGGCCGGCTCATCATGAATGTCACCGGCAACATACTCGCCAGCATCCCGCTCTTCAGCCACTGCCTGGATGAAGAGATCCGGCAGCTTCAAAAAATAGGGAAACTGGCCTCGGTAAAAAAGGGGCACCAGTTCGATCTGAAAAAAGTGAATTCCCTCAACGTCGTGGTCAACGGGATTTTTGAGATCGAGTCGATGGGGAAAACAGATGTGGTGTATTGCGCGCCGGGTTCCTTTTTCGGCGCCGTCCCCTTTACTGAGAACCGACAGACCGGCAAGGTGCGGGCACTGGTCGATTCAATGCTCCTGTTATTCAGCGCCGAGGACCTGTTTCGGTTTTTCCTGATGTCATACAAATGCCTTCGCGGCTACCTCAAGATCACCGGCAGAATGGGTTTTGATGTATCTGAGATCGGCAGAAAGTATTTCGGCGGCACGACAAGGATCATCACGATTTACAGTCCCTTCCCGCAGTCGGGGAAGTCTTTTCTCGCCGCTCTGGTGGGCGTTTCCCTGAAGGGCGGAGGCAAGACGATCATACTGGACATGTCCTATGCGGGAAACAGCGTATTCAATTTTTTCGAGATAAAGGTGACCGCCCCCCTGTCGCACCGTACTGAGGAAAGCCCCGCCTTTGAGCAGATTATCCTCGACCGGATCGAGCACGTGACGGAAAACCTGGACCTTGTCAACGTCACCTTCGGGTCGAAGGTGAAAATCAATGCCGACATCATATCACCGCTCCTGTTCATGTTGTCCAAGGAATATCGTTATATCGTTATTGACTGCGGCGATGATGACGCCGGGCTGCGGAATCGGATGTTCGGCCTCTCGGACCGGATCTTCACGGTGATAAAAAACCGAAGGGATACACGCCTTCTCTTTGATATTTTCGATGCTCACGTTGAGGAGGGGCAGCGGGTATACTATATGCTGAATGAATATTACGCCGGGGATGTGAAGGATTTCTCGGGCGGCCTTGTGCTCCCGAAATTCGACGCGCCTGCCGACGGGGAACGAGAGCGTCTCCTCCGGCTCGCCGGAGGAGACGCTCTGTCCCCCGTGGTGTCCCTGGTTACGAAAAAGAGAAGCGCGCTGGTATTCGAAACAAACCTGCTCCAGGCGGTATGGTACGGCGGGTTTTTGAATTCGCTCCATAAGGCGGGAAAAACGTTCGATCTCCTATACTCGTCGTCCTACGGTTATATCGTTATCTCCCTGTATCTCCTGAGCAATGGCAGGAACGAGTTCAGAAAGCGAATGAATCAGTTTTTTTCCCCGGACCGGCTGAATAAGCTGCTGGATATCACGTTCCCCACCGAACACGTGTTCAAGAATAATGACGTATCAAAACTGGCGGACGAGATATGCGGACAAAGCCGGCTCGAAATGTTCAGCGACCTGCCCGTGGCGATGGTGGGCCAAAACGGAACGGCTGGACGGCGGCTCTTCAGCACCGGTTATCTCAGGGATATGGTGGCCGCCTCATTTTGTCTCTATCCGATATTTGAGGAGGTCTCGGTTCTGGGCGGGAGTTGTAATTCCGGATATCCCGGTTTCAGAGTCCGGATCGAAGATCTGTTCAGGATAGATGTCGATGAAACGGTCTTTGTTTCGGTATCAGGCGGCATGAAAATGAATTACCGGGACACCAAGCTGATAAGCTTCTTTACCCGTTACTTGGATGTCATCGAAGGGCAGGCGGTTTATGAAAAGAAAAGCGACCTGGCCGACGTCAACATAGTGCTTGAAGTGTCGGAAAAGGATATCCGTATTGACCGTATTCTTGATTCTTCGCAGGAAATGTCTGAAAAACTATTGAAGCGGCTCAATCGATAGCAGATCCTTGTTCTCTGTTTCGCATATCATTCCGGGAATGAAATTGTTGTGCCGTCCATCCACATCTGGAATAAGATCTTTCGCTACGCCGGGATAACATTCAGGTATCTATTTTTATCAATTCACCGCAAATTATTATTGATTAATTATCTGATTTCATAATTCATATCCTGACCGGCGCGGAGTTCTTCCCGGAAGGGCTGATTTAATGCCGTATTCCGGGGTTCTATTCCCGCTCTCAGCATCCAAAAGTCAGACGTACAGGGTTGCGAGGTTGATCGAATGAGGTCCAAAACGACAAATGCTTTACAGGGAGTGGTTCTATTGACCGGTGTTTTGTACATCATCGTCGGGCTCTTTTTTTATATTTCGCCTTATCGAGCATTTAAGTTTTTAACCGCTAGCCCGGAGTCAAAGAGCACCGTTACCATGAATTATGATGAGGGAGGCCCGGTACGGCTCGAAGAGAGAGGGGAACTGTCGGAGGATGATTGGCTCAAGCAGATTATCAATGACGAGATTATTTCTCCGCTCTATTATGTGTTCCGCATTTTTGCAGCGCTGCTCTTTATCAGCGGGATTGCCATGGTAATGCCCCTCTTTGATCCGCTGCGATACCGGGGGCTGATTTATTATAACGGTTTGATATTTTCATTTGTTGCGGCCCTTTCATCATTCCTGTTCATCCGTTCGCAGAAGTCGCTGAATATCGCGATCACCACCAAGGACGCAGCCGCATGGCAGGAGAATCATCTTGTGATGATCGTATTGGGCGCGGTTTTTTTCGCTGTTTTTATCCTTACCGCACTAAGCCTCGTCATCACTCGAAAGCAAACGAAGGAAGGAAGGGAATAGGCTCGGGAAAAATTATTTTAAGAATAAAAAAAGATGTTGCTTTATTTTTTATTGATTTATATATCACGGATATATAGTATAACAAATCTAAATTTTATGATCGGAGTGACCTATGAATTTAAATATAAAAAGGGTCAATAACGTCGTTGTTGTTTACCTTGCAGGTAGGCTGGATGTCCACCTTTCTGCTGAAATTGAAAAAGAAATCAACAAGATCATTCAGAATGAGCCTGACACGCATCTCCTCATGAACCTGAATGACGTCGAATATATGAGCAGTTCGGGCCTGAGGATTTTTGTTTCCACCATGAGAATCCTGAAAGAGCAGAAACGGATGTTGAAGTTGTGCAATATGAACAGTGCCGTTAAGAAGATTTTTGAAGTCGTTGAATTAATGGATATGTTTGATATATTCGAGAACGAGGACGAAGCGCTGAAATCCTTCAAGTGAATATAATGTAAAATCAGTGGTTGCCATTGAGATTTCTGCTAATTAAAAAAAAGGGTGAGAGCAAATTAACTGATTTCGCCAATGCCTGTAAAGTATCAATAGATTATGCCAAATATCAATCTTCCCGGAGCATCTATCTTACAGGGTTAAATAATTTTACCCTTTTCCAGAAATTTTCCAATTTCAAGTGGCCGGCCTGGATTAATGCCGCAACCGGCGCCTCGCGCGGCAACACCGGATTTATTCCCCACATGCTCGTCAATAGCTCCATGCGGGATTGCCTCTATTTTACAAATTTTCTTTCCAGCGAGGGACTGTTCGTCGATCCCGCTGGCATGATGTCGCCCACGTACGACCACTGGTCGATTGAGGTATGGATCGTTGCTGGAAAACAGCTTTACCGGCCGGCCGGAGAATGGGACCGTGTGAAGCAGGAACGCGATGTAAAAAATTCCATCATCAATTCCACCTGGGACACCAGCACCTTTACATTGCGGCACACGCTCTACGGCGCGCGGAGCACCGTTGATGAGGCCGTCGTGGAAACCGAGTGCTTCATCAAGGAGCGAAAGCACGCATCGCTGTTGTTCGTGGTCCGGCCCTATGATCAGTTCAATCTGGGCGGCCTTGAATCAGTAGAGTTCATCAGTGATTCATACTGCTTGAACATAAACGGCAGAAAATCGGTCTGTTTCAGCGATCGACCCGATTATATCGTATCAGGCGGCGGTGAACTATGCAGGGATATAAATCCACAGAATGAAGACAACCAGACCCGAAGTACGTCCAGATACGGCATGGCCGCCCTTGGCCTCGGTTTTACACTCAAAAAAGGTGATAACCGGTTCGTATTCCGGCTGGCGCTCGATCCCCGCGGCGGGCTGACCAGTGGGAAATATGATTTCGTTAAAGTCAAGAACGACTTCACCTCCTTTACCAGCATCAGAATCAGGAACGGCGCTAATGTGAGCCTGCCCGACAAGCTGCTCCAGAACTGGTTTTATGGATCAAAAATATCCCTGCTGAACCTCTCCCCCAAAAACCTTCACCGGGAGGACGGAACCCTGGATTGCCGGAAAGCCTGGTGTATGATTTTTGGAGCCAACCGGATGGGGTATTTCACGGAATCGCTCGGTTATATCGACTATGTCATACAGAACTTCGGCGGTGACGACAGGAACATCACCTTTGATGAAGCAATCGATACCTGCTATGTGCTGCATGCTATCGCCGATTATTTTATCCATGTTCGGGACACCGGCTTTCTGCAGGGCAGATTCGATTTCATAAAGCGCAAAGCCACCGTTCTATACAATTACTCGCGGAAACTGAAAAAACCAGGATCACGCAGCAGGAATTCTCTGCCGCATTATTCAATCGCCGAAGAGCATCCCTTTGATGCCATTATCATCACGCACGCGTTGAGCCAGTATTCATACTTGGCCCGGTGCCTCGGTATCTTCGGCGATGAGTCGAAGTACAAGAGGGAATCGGACCGGATCGCGGGTATCGCGGTGAAGTTTGCTTTCGATGAGGATGCCGACAGCCCGGAAAACGAATTCATATACTATAATCTGTATGCCGGTTTCCCCTTCAGGGTCGATGCCGTTACAGATGCCGCCCTGAAAAATCTCCTGAACCGTATGCGCCGGTATTTCAGCGACATGCCGCTTTTCGTGAAATCGCTCGGCTGGGACATTTTTTCCACGCTCGTCGCGGCCAACAACCTGCTCCTGATGAAGGATGCGAAGGGATACGAAACAATCGAGAATCTATTCCGGACGAAAAACAGGACGTATACGTTGCCCGAGTACATGAATCCGGCCTCAGGCAGGGCAAACTGGGGGGAGGGCGCCTCGATGGTTGTCAGCGCCATGACCTTCGCTACGATTCGCAATCTGCTTTTCATCGATCATCCCGAGAGACTCGATATTTTTCCTCTGCCGCAGCCGGACTGGTTCAAGCCGGGAAATGAGATAAAAATCGAAGACGCTCCATCGCGGTTCGGTCAGATATCCCTGCGGATGGTTTCAACGACGCATGAGATTCAATTACATTTCGACAAGCTCCCCAAATTCGTTCCCCCGGATATTATGATAAATCTGCCATATAAGACAAAGATAAAGCATGAAGATGACTTTATCCTCAAACGGGAGGGTGATACATCGGTAGTGATTAATGGGTGGCCGTCAATTGTGCGATTCATACGCAAGTGACAGGAGTCTACGGCATGAAGATATATCGATGAGGAAATCGAATGCGGGGAAACGATACTCGACATCTGTCATCGGAGGATATGATTCCCGACGTTTTCCAGATAATTTAATGCTGAAAAAATAAGAGCCCGTATATATGAGAGCAATATGTTAGTGCCATCACTTATCACCTTGGTCGTCATTCTTGGCCTGGTCCTTGCGTATGTCTATATTCTGGCGCCCCGCCTGAATCCCCTCAGCCGGGCGAACAGCTATTTAAGCCAAAATCTGGTAGATGAAGCGATTCTGGAGTACAAGAAAATACTGGACAACAATCCGAATGATTTCGTGGTTCATTGGAAGCTGGCGAACATCCTGTTCAGCCGGAACCAGATCGATGAAGGGATGCTGCATCTCGAAGAGATACTGAGAATCGACAAGTATAATTATGAGGTCGAGAAAGCCAAGGTGGAGCGGAAGCTTGCTGAGGTGTACCTTGCGCGCGAAGAGATCCTGAAGGCGTTCCAGAATTACTTCGATATTCTGAAGGGATTTCCGGGCGACCGGGAAGCTCTGTACCACGTGGCTTTCATCCTGCTGGGGCAGGAGTACTTTGAGCTGGCCCAGCGGTATTTCGAGCGGCTCGTGAAGCTGGGAGAAAAGGATTTCGAGATATTATTCGGGGCTGGCATAGCGAGTTATCAGAATCAAAAAGCCAGCGAGCCGGGGGAGTATTTCAAGGAAGCCCTGGTGCTTGATGCTCATTCGGACGTGGCCAACCTGGCGATGGCGTTCGCGCAGCAGCGAAAACGCGATTACAAATCAGCCCTGAATCATGCGCGGAAGATTATCGACGGCAGTTCAGACGAAAACGCCGTGTTCATCGCACGGAGATTATACGGAATTCTCTGTGTCCAGGCGAAGCAGCCCGCGGAAGGAGTGAAGATGCTCGAGGGGCTTCTGGAATACGCCCGAAAGAACGACATGAGCGATGAGGTGGTGGTGATCCTCTACGATCTGGGCTTTGCCGCGCTGCACGCCGAAATGAAAGAGCTTGCCTACGAATACTGGAACCAGCTGTACCAGCTTGACCGCGGCTACCGAAATATACAGTACCTCACGACGCAGCTCAGAAAAGAAATGGACACGACGGTAAAACCAGGCGACAAGGAGACCGAAGAGTCGGTCATCGATCACGCCGAAGAATGGCTGCAGGAGGCTTTTTCCGCAAATTTCCTCTGGAATAATTGCGGTCTCAAGAGCGAAAAGGAAGTGGACCTGGATCCCGTCCTGGCTGCGGCGCGGGCTGAATCGGCACGGGACGATGGATATTCGCCGAGGAAGTCTGAATCTTCGACGCTGGCGGCGGAGAAGATCGAAGCGTTTTTTAATCTGGACGTGGAGAATTTCAGGATAATCGCCAACCGTGCCGTCGGCAAGCTGGGTTATCGCGTGGATGAAATCCTGCCCACATACCGTGAAGGAGACGGCGTCGATTTCATGGCGATAACTGTTCCCGGTAAAGAAAAGACCCTTGTCTGGGTGAGAAGATGGAAAGACCTGCGGATCAGCGAAATACCGCTCAGAAATCTTGCACAGGCGGTAACCGACGCCAAAGCCAAGCAGGGGCTCTTCATAACCACCAGCGAGCTTTCCGCTGCCGGGGAGGAAGCTGCCCGGCGGCTCTCAAAGGTCAGGGTGGTTTTGCCCGATGAGCTGGGGGCCGTTCTTGCCGAACTGATGTGAGTTTCAGGTTCTTCATGCCGGCTGCTGTCGCTGTTGTGCGCGTCGTCGCGGGCATGGTGGAATCGTGAATAATGATAGTTCAGTATACATTTTCCCTTCGTTTATAATGCAATGAGCGGTAATTTTTCTATGAGCAGCCTCCTTCGCATTCCTCTTGCCGACATCGATCTTGAGGACCGGTATTACAAGATCAGTAGGAATCATATCGACGATGCTATGCGGAACTCCATCCGTAATTTCGGCGTTCTGGATCCGCCGGTGGTGCTGGAGCGCGACGGGCGGTACCGGGTGATTTTCGGCTTCAACCGGCTTGATGCGCTCGCTGATTGCGGTGCGAACGAGGTCGACTGCATGGTAACGGCGTCTGTCGACGCGGAATTCTTCATGAATCGGGCGCTTCTGAAATGCCAGCGGAATGAATCGGGCCCGGTGGGCAGGATCAGAATCCTGGCCATCCTGAGGGATTTCGGCCTCAAGGCTGCGCCATTGAGCCGGATCGCAAAAAAAGGCCTCCAGGTGCCCGATGAGTTTGTCCGCGATGAATCTCTGATGAATATGGTCGAGCGAGCGCCGGTGCCCCTGAAGGATTATTGTGACTCCCGCGATATTCAGTTTCGAATCATAGGGGATGTCATGCGTCTCCCCCGCGCCTCAATTGAGGCGATATCGTCCTGGCTCGTTTTCGCTCCGCTGCGGGTGAATATCTTCAAGTTCCTTGCAGAGATGCTTTCAGATATTCTTGCGCGGGACGGGAGCCTGGATCTGGTTGATCATATCCGGCCTGATGAATCAACGGACAGGAAAGCGTGGGAGCAGCACCTCTACGAGACTATCCGCCGGGTGCGTTACCCTGAATATTCCTCTCTCAGGAATACGGCTGAGAACGTCGTCCGCTACTTTTCAGCCTGGGGAGTCCGTGTCGATTATCCCGTCTATTTCGAGGGCGATATCGTGGAAGTGCGCATGTCCCTACGGAAGGGCGATGACCCTGAATCTGTACGAAAAAAAATAAATGGCGTGGATTGGGTCAGGATAAAAGAATTGCTGGATTTGCTGTAAGACGGCGAAGCGCTAGTGTACTCTGCCCTCATCCCCTGATTGATCATCACTATCGAGGTCCTTCTCCAACACGGGCAGGCAGCAGATGATGCTGTTGAAAATAAACCCGGTTATTATGAAGCGGGAGAATTCCTCCTGATTCTTTGCCATGTCGAACAGCTGATGTGTCACGTAAATGCAGTTATCCATGAGTTCCTTGAGGAATACCTCGTTCCGTGACAGGCTTCCCGGCGGATATTGTTTCACTGCAGCCGAATCTCGTGATTCCCGCACGATGGATTCCAGGAGTTCCTGGAAAAATATGTCGAAATCCTTGTTGTAAGGAATCACATGTCCGTTTTTCAGTTTTATCATCGATACCCTTTTTCGCCCGAGGGAATCTGCTGGCCCTGGTGATACGCCCTCCAGCCCGGTTACTCATCCATCTTTTTCTGGATATCTTCAAATTTATTTTTCAGCAGAGACCCCAGAGTGGTCGATTTCGCTGACGAGTCCTTCTGCATGAATGTTTCATAATCTTTCCGCTCTTCAAGCTTGAGCGCGTGCGTTTCGCTGAGGATGAGTTTGCGGTTGTTCTGCTCGATTCTGAGAACCGCGGCCGAGAGCTGCCCACCTTCCGCGTATTTTTTCTGCAATTCAGAATCGGCTTTGGTCTTCAGTTCGCCCCGGGGAATGAATCCAAGCATTCCATTTGATAGTCTCACGTTCAGTCCTGAGGGTTTTGTTTCCTCGATGGTGACTGTCTGGATGGAATTTTCTAAGCCGGAGCCCGATTCTTTCCATGGATCAGGCTCGTTGGGGAGCAGCTCAAGGGATATCTTCTTTTCGCCGGGATTGAGGCTGATGATCCGGGCGCTCACCTGATCGCCAAGGGAAACCGAATCTTCCGGCCGGTTTATCTTTTTTAAAAGGCTCATTCGGGAAACATGGACGAAACCGTCCAATCCCGGCTCTATCTCCACAAAGGCGCCGCTCTTGATCATATTTACCACTCGTCCGGTAACGGTCTGGCCTACGCCGTACGAGTCAATATGGTCCCATGGCTCCGGCGCGAGATCCTTGATGCTCAACGTCAGCCGACCGGAATCCCAGTCGATGGTTTTTGCAGCAGCCTCAACCGTTTCCCCCACACGGAAGGACCCGGTATCGGCGTAACGGCTCCAGGTAAGCTCCGATTTCGGGACCAGCGCATCCAGTCCACCGATATCAACGAAGATGCCAAAATCGCGTATGCTTGATACGGTCCCAGAGACACGGTCGCCCGGTTTAAGCGTCTGTTTGAGGGTTTCCACAATCCGCTTTCTCTGTTCCTCAAGAAGAGCGCTCCGGGAGAGGATTATGTTTTTACCCCGTTCCTTGAATTCAATAATTTTAAAAAGAAACGATCTGCCCACCAGTGAATTGGGGTCGGACGGCGCTCTCATGTCAATCTGTGATATGGGGCAGAAGCACTTTACGCCACCCACGGAAATCGAGTAGCCCCCTTTGACCGTATCGATAACTGCTCCACAGACTGGAATGGATTCACGGTAGGCCATCTGCAAGAGGTCCGGGCTTATCCCCCCCCTGCCGATGCTGGTAGTGAGATGGATTTCTCCGCCCGAGAGTGACACGACATAGGCCTGTATGATGTCGCCCGGCGCAACCGACAGCTTGTCTCCGCCGTTCCTGAATTCTTCGGCATTGATGACGGCTTCGCTTTTACCGGAAATGTCAACGAACACGAGTTCCCTGGTGGTGAATACGACTTTTCCTTCCACCCTGGTTCCGATTTCGAAGTCGTCTCTCCGATTCAAGGAGCCTTCGAGCAGTTCTTCAAAATTCTCGTTGCTGAGTTCTTCAGATGAGTCATCTACTCTGGTCATGGTAGTTCCGCCGTAAAGGATAATGATCGAGCCTTCTTTCGTTATCCCTGACGGGCTCGAGCGTCATGTTGACTGATTATATGACAGCCTATAGTCAGGGAGTGGTTGCTGTAAACAAAATAATTTCATCAATAATGCGAATTTCATACCACTGGACTTGTTGCTAAACAAATATACTAATTGAATCTTCGCCCTCGCCGCCTGCGGCGGTGTCAAATGTCAATGTATATTTGGAAATACAACAAGTCTAGTGAATGTATCGATATTTCGAGAAAAAATCCAAAAAATTTGCAGGCCCGGGATGAGTCAAATATAATGATGGGGGGACGTTTCCGGAGCTTCTATGCGAATTCAGAATGAGGGACGGTATGCACGCGGGTACATGATGCCAACTGCGGATGGATGAACAGTAGCCGCGACCCTTTCAGCATCAAGCAATATTAAAGACAGTTATGATACCGGTTGAGAAAAAAGCGTTGTCTGTTACGGATAAAATAATTGACATAATTTTTAAGCGAGGATAATGTTACATTATAATATAATTGAGAGGGAGCGTGATATGAAACGATATTTATGCACAGTACTGATAGTTATCGCCATCAGCTTAATGGTTCAGGCACAGGAAGCGAAAACTGAAAAAACCGCAAAGGAATATATAGCCGATTTATCATCTAGCAGCGATGAGAAAACCCTGATAGAAGCAGCTCAGTGGCTGGGTAATAAGAAGGAAAAAGACGGGGTTCCGGGACTCATCAATCTTTTATCAGATAAGCGAGATATGGTCAGGATTGAGTCTGCGGTCGCCCTGGGGCTTATCGGTGAGGAAAGCGCCGCCGATGCACTTAATAACTCGCTCCTCAATGACGAGAGCGCCGAGGTGCGCTATGCGGCTCTTCTGGCAACAATGAAAATTGGCTCGAAGAAGTCGATCGAGGTGTACAAACAATCGAAAGAAAAGGAGTCCGATTCCTTCATTCAGGACCTCCTGGGGAAAATAGAAGAAAAAGCGAAAGGCAAATAAAGGGGATCCCCCGGCATACAGCTGAAGATAACATAATGCTGAAGGCTTTTCAAAGAACATGAGCGAAATCACTGTGGGGTAGTATTCAAGAATTTATTAAGTATTAATGAACATAAAATACATTCTTTTTCTTTATTTTCTGATTTTACAAATGCAGTGTGAAACGTAGCTGTGTGTCGAAGGAAACATCGTAGAAATATTTTAGAGGTTTCCTCGCAAGAAAGCACTGGAAAAAGCATGTTGCTAGAAAAACCGGCAACATGCTTTTTATTTATTAATGCAACGATGATTTTTTTTTACGGTGGTGATTGGTGAAAGATGATTCTGTAAAATATCTTGTTTTTGATGTTGAATCAGTTCCGGACCCGAAATTGATCGCCCGGGTAAAGTATCCGGCAGAGAATATTGATGACAGTGAAGCAGTACGGCGGTATCAACAGGAGCTTCTGGATGCGTCAGGCGGTCTTTCGGAATTTATACCGGTGACCTTCCAGTATCCGATTTCAATTTGTATTGCCAAGGTGCGGGGAGACTTTTCGCTGCTGGACATCGTATGCCTGGATGATCCGGATTTCAGGCCGGATGAAATGGTTCGGCTCTTCTGGCTCGGCGTTGAGCAGGTTTACGATTCCGCTTTTCTGGTCACGTACAATGGCAGGGGATTCGACATACCCCTCATGGAGCTCATGGCCTACCGGTACGGCTATACAGCAAAGCGCCATTTCCGAGATAAATATGCCGGGCGGAACCGGTATGGTGCCAAGCATATCGATCTCCAGGATTGGCTTTCAAATTACGGCGCAATTCGGGTGCATGGAGGGCTGAACCTGATGGCGAAGATCATCGGGAAGCCGGGGAAAATGCAGACCACAGGCGATGCGGTCTACTCTATGTTTCTTGAGGGACGGATTCGTGACATCAACAATTATTGCATCCATGACGTGCTGGACACCTACTTCGTATTCCTGAGGACCAGGGTTCTCATTGGAGAGATCACCATCGTTCAGGAGCAGGATATTGTCAAAGCGACGAAGAGTTTTCTGCATGATAACAAAGAGCGGATTCCCGCCCTGAATGAGTACCTCGCCAACTGGGGTGACTGGGAACCATGGCCCTAAAGCAGCGCTTGGGCACAGAGACCACATAGACATTACACCTGCTAACAGTATTATCCTTCCTCACGAATAAGTCGGATGGCCCCCTTATCAGCAGAGGACACGTGCGCCGCATAGGCACGCAGCGCTCCGGAGATTTTCCTATCCCGGCCAATGGGCTTGAAAGCTCCGACTCCTTTTTTAAGTTCCTGGTTGCGACGCTTGGCAAGTTCCTGGTCTGATAAATTTGCGGCAATCTTCCTCTTGGGAATATCGATTTCAATAATGTCGCCGTCCTTGATGAGTGCTATTTCCCCGCCAGCGGCCGCTTCAGGTGAAATATGCCCTATGGATAGACCGGCGGTGCCGCCTGAAAACCGACCGTCGGTTATAAGGGCGCATGCTGTACCCAGATTCATTGATTTGAGGTACGATGTCGGATAGAGCATTTCCTGCATGCCTGGTCCCCCTTTCGGCCCTTCGTACCGGATCACCACGACATCGCCCGCTTTTACATGACCGGAGAGTATGCCATCACAGGCGGATTCCTGGGAAAAGAAAACCTTCGCAGGGCCGCTGAATTTGAAAATGCTCGGATCCACGCCGGCGGTCTTCACGACCCCGCCATCCCTGGCGATATTGCCGTAAAGAACTGCGAGGCCGCCGTCCCTGTTGTAGCAGTGCTCGATATCGCGGATACATCCATTCGCACGGTCAGTGTCGAGTTTGTCATACTCGGTGTCCTGTGAACCCATAACCAGGTTGCGGCCGCGGTGCGCCGGCGCGCTTCGGTATAGCTCTATGGCTTCACTGGAGACTCCGTCACTCATGATGTCATACCGGGTCAGGATTTCACCAAGATCTTTCGCATCAACGCGCCGCACCGACCGGTCGATGAGCCCGGCGCGGTCGAGTTCTCCCATAATAGACATGATGCCGCCCGCCCGATTCACGTCCTCTACGTGGTAGTGGGAGTTCGGTGCAACTTTGCACAGGTTCGGCACCTTCCGGGACAGCTGGTCGATATCCTTCATGGTGAAGTCGACATCGCCCTCGCTTGCTACCGCCAGGAGATGTAAGACGGTGTTCGTGGAACCGCCCATGGCTATATCCAGAGTCATAGCATTAATAAAGGCCTGCCGGGTGGCAATGGACCGGGGGAGTATTGAATCGTCGTCCTTGGCATAATACCTGTCGGCGATTTCAACAATAAGACCGGCTGCTCGCTCGAACATCTTCGCCCTGTTTTTGTGCGTGGCAACCACGGTACCATTCCCCGGCAGGGCCAGACCCAACGCTTCAGTAAGACAATTCATGGAGTTTGCTGTAAACATACCGGAGCATGAACCGCAGGTAGGGCAGGCGATCTGCTCGATTTCAGCTATTTCATCGTCTGTAACCTTTGGATCTGCAGCCATGACCATGGCGTCAATAAGATCATATTTTTCTCCTTTGAACATACCAGATTCCATTGGTCCACCGGAAACAAATAAGGTCGGAATGTTGAGACGCAGGGCTGCCATAAGCATGCCGGGGATGATCTTGTCACAATTACAGATGCATACAAGCGCGTCTGCCGTGTGAGCATTGCACATGTATTCCACGCTGTCAGCGATGAGATCCCGCGAAGGGAGGGAATAGAGCATGCCTGTGTGACCCATGGCAATGCCGTCATCAATTGCTATAGTATTGAATTCAGCCGCGAAGCATCCATGGTGTTCAATTATTGATTTTACCTGTTGGCCGACTTCATGCAGGTGCATATGCCCGGGCACAAACTGAGTGAATGAATTTGCAATAGCGATGATGGGCTTGCCGAACTGCTTCTCCTTCATCCCGTTTGCCCGCCAGAGACTTCGGGCTCCGGC
>Ga0154692_182_pt2 | contig 27966 bp, 33 predicted proteins | sample Rifle2008BG13ft_FD_116121 | JGI IMG/M metagenome (GOLD analysis project Ga0154692, IMG submission 116121) | Spirochaetes bacterium RBG_13_51_14
TATCATTTGCAGTTGGAGGATATGGGAGATGTGCTGCAGGTACAGGAGTCGATATTTTTGAAGGTGTGAGTTATGCTATAAATAACTAATAATGCAGGCCGAATCTCACCAAAATTTAGCAGAGATTGCTAATAAAGGTGTTCTGATTCCAAAAGTAAGTCAAGCCCGGAATAATACTATATCAGTTATTAAAAAAACAAAGAATCTCAGAGCTATTAAATATTATGAGAAACAGTTGCGTCAATGTCGGCGATACCTTAACTCGATCGAATACCATTAATATTTTATATATAATTTATTTAATTTGTATACAAAATATTGTCTTGCTGATGGGCATGTAAAAGGACGAGCGTTCTATCCCTCTTTGCTAAATAGAAAGCACGCGTTCTTTTAATACGCTTTCAACCTTTGCGATTGTCTTAAGCGTGGGGTTCGTCTTTTTGGGATTCTCATATTTTTGATAGCTTTGGAAGTTAATTTCAAGCAATCGCGCCATATCCTTCTGGGTCAATCCATGTTCTGCCCGTTTCGTTTTAAGCCACAAAGCGAATGACACTTGAATCTCAGGATGAATGTAATGAACATTTCTTCCGGATAATTTTGACGGCTCCGGTATCTCCATCTTTCGTAAATCAATTGATTCCAAATATCCGGTCAACGCCTCTCGTGCGTTGTTCCGGGCCTCCTTAATGGTTTCCCCGTATGTCAAACAGCCGGGAAGATCGGGAAACGTTACCAGATAGCATTTATCAGACTTTGAATAATTTATTTTCGCGGGATACTGTATCATTTCAAGCCTCCATCTTTAAGCAGGGCATTTAGCAGCCCTTTCGGCAAGTCCTTGCTGCCGTGAACGGGAACGGAAAGGGTTTTATTATCCTTTATCATTATATGATGTGATCCGCTTATCCTGTCCAATGTCCAACCATGACGTTTCAACAGTTTGATAAGTTCCTTGCCGTCCATTGATACAATATACCGCTTATAAGCTGTATTGTCAATTAAATATTATCGAGTTAATTCCCTTTATTGATCCGCTCTGCTGTTAGCCTATGACCCACGCTTTTAAATAAATCGTTCGTATAACAAGCCCATTATGCGACTTACAGATAAAGTTACAGATACTTTTCACCATTACTAAACATAATTTTACATAGGAATATTGAAAAAAGCTTGACCTTCTTCACAGAAAGACATCCATTTCTAAATGGAGACACTAAACGCCTGTTGTACTCTATCGAATCGCACTCTAGAGGCCGAGGGTTCAACTCCCTTCAGCTCCACAGATATCATGGATAGACAGTATCCCCATGCCGGCGCAGCCATGGCCCTCCTCTCGGTCATCATACCCGTAATGCGCGAGGTCCATCTTTTAATTCTTGAAGACATAATATCCCCACGCACCTAAAAACCTGTTTTGTATGTTTAGTGCAAAACCTCACGTTATTCTTTGGATATTGCCTCGAATAGCGGCGATATGTCTCTTTATCGCATAATCCCGATTGCATCGGGAATTTTCAGCAAAATGCTGATACGGCTTTAAAACGTTTTTTTATGGTTCTACGAATTATTCTTCACGGCGCTTGTAGGCCAATTCCTTACAGAGAAATAGACAGAATAACTACAGAATAATCAACTATTAGACTATTGATGCCAGTAACCAAAGGAATGTATTTTATTATTGATAATGCTCATGCGGATAGCAGTTACAGGCGTTTTGGTCCACCAGTAGCTGAGGCGTCTGATTGTGAGAATACAGCCAATCGGGCTTCAGAGATAAGCGATTCCACGAGGAAGGATCAGGGAATCATGATGGTTCTGTAGAAATCTGGAAAACGATATTTCGGGCACCAGCGAGATCGTGTTCGATTTCAAAGGGGTTAATGAGACGCAGTCCAACGATGCCGAGGCATCAATATCAACCTGATTGAGATAGAAAGGGCTGCGAAATATTATACGGCTGAAAGACATATCGATCACGATCAGAGACCAGTTTTGATTATCAGCAATAAATTATGCCTGGGATGATATAGTGTTGTGGGAATGGGAAGCGTCCTGATAGCTGAAAATGATATGATCACCGGGATTTTTCTCAAGAATATATTTGAGGATGCCGGGTGTTATGTCATCTGCGTTTTGTCCAACGGCGAAGAGGTCATCGAGTGCGTCCGTCATGTAATGCCCGATTTTATTGTATTGGATATCAAGCTCGATGTACTCCTTGACGGAAGAGAAACCGCTATAAAAGCATGGAAAGAGTATGATATTCCCATACTCTTTCTGAGCGCCAGCACCGATGAGGATTTCATCGACAGGGCAATGGCCACAAACCCGGTGGATTATCTGCCGAAACCTATCAACGTGAATCATGAGAGGATACAGTGTCAATCAAATTGAAATGTTTAGCTATTTCCCTTTGGTGATGCCAATTCCGAGGAATCACATGCTCCGGGGAATGAAAGAGATCATTGATGTCATGCTGGAGAAGATGAGCAACGATTTTAACCGGATGGACTCGCATACAGACAGACGGAGCCTACCGCCGAAAGCGCATCATGTATCGCCATATAACATGAGCTATTGAGTTCCATGACATACAGTAGTCCGTTAAAACTGGTTTTTCAGGAAACCGTTAAGGAATTTCAATTTTTAACGATTAGATACCCGCTATTATTGGCACATCCAAAGTTTAATGAGTTTTATTATATGAGAATATATACACTCACTAAATATCTGCCACGGGAGTAACAATATGAAATTTCTCATTATTGATGATTCGATGGTAATACGAAATATTCATAAAAACCTGTTAAAAGAAAAGAATTTCTCAGAAGAGGGCATTCTGGAGGCGGACAATGGGACCGCTGCATTCGAGATAGCCCAGAAAGAAGATATTGATCTGTTCCTGGTTGACTGGAACATACCGGGCATAAACGGCCTTGATTTCGTAAAGAAAATCAGGGCCTTGCCTAAATACGCTGCAACGCCAATGATCATGGTCACGTCTGAGGCGGCAAAATACATGGTTGTAGAGGCCATAGAAGCGGGTGTTACGAATTACATCGTTAAACCGATACATGGCAATGTCCTCTGGGACAAGATTTCGAAGTACGTGAAATAGGATAGGAGGCGGGTATGAAAGCCGAATACATTAATCCCTTTTTAGATGCATCCGTTAATCTGTTCAAGACGCATCTCATGTTCAGCGTAAAAAACAGCACGCCATATTTAAATCAAGACAGCCAAAACCTTAATGAGATATCCGCAATAATCGGCCTGGCCGGGGATATCATCGGAGCTGTCGTGTTGAGTTTTACCCGCGAAACCGCGATTGCCATGGCTACACGGTTCAGTGGCAAAAAGCATGTGGCCGTAAGTAAAGAGGTGCTGGATGCTGTAGGAGAATTGGTGAATATTATTGCCGGAAATGCAAAAAAGGATCTTATGGATTTCCGCATAGAGATATCGCTTCCGGGGGTTATTACCGGTCACAAGTATAAGATAAACTGGCCGCAAGGTGTTCCGGTGATTACCATACCGTTTGAATCAGATGCAGGAGCGTTTACCGTTAATGTCTCTTTTAAACAGTCTTATAAATAATACAGAGGTGTAACGGGGTACCCTCTATGTCGGTTGGAGAAGAGCAAGGGATGGTTAAACAATGAGTAAATTGCCCAAAAAACTTCCACGTCTTACGTTCAAGCATGTCGTTACCAAATTCCCGGAAGAGCTTGAGAATGTTTTTTACGAAGATTTTTATCTTGCCTCGCTGAACATTGTACGGGTGGCATTGATTCTCCATATTGCGTTATATGCCCTGTTCGGTATTCTGGATATATGGATAGTCCCCCTACACAAAAACATAGTATGGGCAATCCGGTTTATCGTTGTCTGCCCTGTTTTGATAATCGTACTGATCCTCACATTTTATTCCTTTTTTAAAAGGCATATGCAGATTATTCTTTCCGGGGTCAGTTTTCTTTCTGGTTTCGGCATAGTCCTCATGATCGGGTTCTCAATCGAATCAGAGCTGGGATTCAAGTTTTATTACGCCGGTCTGATGCTTGTCCTCATGTGGGTCTATGCCCTTGCCCGCATCAGATTTAACTACGGCACGGCAACCAGCTGGCTCATTACAATTTCGTATGAAATTGTTGCTATAGTCGCAAATAACATGCTCCAGACCCTTGAAAATATAACGGTCTTTATTAATAATAACTTTTTCTTCATCTCTGCGAACATCATCGGGATGTTCGCCAGTTTTACCATTGAATGGTATATGAGGAAGAATTTTCTTCTGAGGCTGGAAATAGAGAAATCCTATAATCTGAATCAAAAATACATGGCCAACATCAAAGAAGGATTGCTCCTGATTGACGAAAATTACACGATCCTGAGTCAGTATTCTGAATATCTCACCAAGTTGTTCGAGAACCGGAACCTTGAAGGGAAACGATTCATCGATCTCGTCTATCAAGATACGAAGGAATTCGAGACCTACCGTGCGGAGCTGGAGAAATTCCTGTACTTTCTTTTCCATAATAAATCGGCAGACCTTGATATGATCATGAACCTCAATCCGTTTAAAAGCAAAAAAATCCTGGTAAAGACAAACGAGTTTGTAAATAAGGAGATAATCGTGAACGCCGATTTCATACGGATTCACGATAAAGATCTCGTGGAATACATTATGGTTATTTTTGAGGATATCACCGATTTGGTGAAATATGAAAAGCGGCTGGAAGAGCAAAAAACAAAATACCAGCAGGAAGTTGAATCCATATCCGCCATCATGAAATCAGGCCCGGCGCTTTTTTCAGATTTCCTTGAAGAATCCAGACTGATACTGAATGATATACGGTCAAAGATATATGATCTGGGCGATCCCGATACTTTGATACATGTTTTTCGTGAGGCGCATTCTCTCAAAGGATCAGCCAAGCACCTGGAGTTGAATCACATTTCAACAATCTCGCATAAGATAGAAGATGTCCTTGTCGCGGTGCGTGATAACCCAAAAAAAATTAACAAAACCATAACGAACCAGATCGAGGATCTAATCGTGGAGCTGTTCCGGGAATTTCAGAACCTCGGCACGATGATTGAAAGGCTAAAAATGTTCTCAACATTGGATATCGGAGTTAAGCCAACAGAATTGAAGGGTCCTCTTGGAGAGTTTTTAAATTCACTTCCGTCAATGGTCGAATCTCTCGCTAAAGAAACAAGCAAACAGGTGACATTCACGATCGCTAACAAGATAAATGAACTCGCGGTCTTGAATAAAATAAAAATTCCCATCATACATCTGATCAGGAATTCCGTGGATCATGGAATAGAGGACCAATTCGCGAGGCTGACTAAAAACAAGACCGCCGCAGGAAAAATTTATCTTCGTTTATATGAAAGCTCTTCGTCGTTTACCATTGAGGTGGAAGACGACGGATACGGTATCGATTTCGAAAAGATACATGAAACAGCTATCAACAAGAAACTTATCGTTAATAACAACACGGCTGTGTCCAAATCCAAACTCCTTCAGTTTATATTCAGGCCGAATTTCAGCTCAAAAAGCGAAGCCACGGAAATCTCCGGTCGGGGATATGGTCTCGATATCGTCAAGGATATCGTGGAACAGCTCAACGGAAAGATACAGGTCAAGACGAACAAAGACAAAGGAACAAAAGTCACCCTCACGATTCCAAAATGATACCATGTTACTGTATGCATCATCGAGATGGAAGAGCTCCTTAAACATTATCTTTCGAAAAACAGATTTCATTTTTCTGAGGAATTAGAAGCGCTGTTTGAAGATGATTATTTCCATAAAACAGTTCCCATAGCCCGGTTCGCGCTTATATTGGCCTTTGTCTTATATGCCGCTTTTGGCATATTGGATCTATTCATCTCGCCAATGACAAAGCATATAACGTGGTTTATTCGATATTGTGTTATATGCCCACTTATATCCTTTGTTTTTATTCTCTCGTTTTTTAAATTTTTCAAAAACATTATACAGCCTTCATTGATCATGCTCTCCCTTGCCATGGGCCTCGGCATTATTATTATGATCATAACGGCCCGGAACGCTGTCGGAGGCCTGTTTTATTACGCAGGACTTATACTCGTCATCGTCTGGAGCTATACCCTTGTCCGTTTAAAATTCATTAATGCGACAATTGTGGGATGGGTTATTGTCGTTGCATATGAATGCTCTGCGGTCTTTTACCAGAACATATGGCATTCAGATCAATACATCAACGCATTTATTAACAACAATTTCTTTTTTATATCAGCCAATATTATCGGCATGTTCGCTTCATATTATGTTGAGATGTACACAAGAAGAGATTTTCTCCAGCGGTTGTTAATAATAGAAAACCAGAAGAAAATTGAAGAGGAAAAAAATAAATTGTCCGAATTTCATGAAACGATGACTGCAGAACTCGAAATGGCGCGGAGTATTCAGCAGAATATCATCCCCCGTGAAAATCCCACTCCCTATATATCCGCTCTCTTTAAACCTATGGAGCCGATCGGCGGAGACTTCTATGATTTCATTAAATTCAGGGAGTCGGGCACAATCGGCGTTTTTTTAAGCGATGTAATCGGCCACGGCGTTCCAGCGGCATTAATTACGATCATGATAAAAAGCATAATCATGGATTCCGGAAGAAAAAAATACGATCCGTCACAACTATTAACACACCTGAATAAAGTTCTTGGAGATCAGATGGCCAGAAATTATGCTACCGCATTTTACGGCATCTATAATAAACAAGAAAGGACGATCACCTACTCAAGCGCCGGGCACATTCCTCCATATCTCATACATGAAGGCACGCTTTCAAGACTCGACAAGGCTGGCAGCAGTCCGCTTGGATTAATTTCGCAATACGAGATCGAACACCTTGGAATAACGGTGGCCTACAGTAACCATATACAGAAGCTTCCGGCTTCGAGCAAGATTATCTTCTACACAGACGGGTTAACCGAAGCGCGGAATGACTTTCGAAACTCGCGGGTATTTGCAAACATTATAGACGAAATACTGTTGAAATTGGCGCACCATCCCTGTGATGAATTTATAGTGAGGCTTTACCAGGAGCTAGTGGATTTCAGGGGTAGTGAAAATTTTGATGATGATGTGTGCATCATCTGTGTCGATGTTGAATAACGTCATCATGACAATTTTCTTAATACCACGAGTGTAATATCGTCATATTGCTCATGATGGTAGCGGATTACGTCCTGTGCTATATTTTTGACAATCTCGGCCGCAGGTAATGTAGCATATGATTGAAGCAGCCGCTGGAGACGTTCCTGCCCGAACATCTCTCCGTCAACTCCACCTGCTTCCGTGACTCCATCGGTAAACAACAGAATCAGGTCGCCGGGCTCAATGGGTATCGATATATCTTGTAAATGTTCACGAATGTTATCTGCAAGACCTATCCAGCTTCCTTTTATAGAAATTCTTTCAACACTATTACTTTTATCTCGGTGTATTATAATGTCCTGGTGGCCCCCCGCAGCCGTTATGTGGGAGCCATCAAGCCTCATGGCCATGATGGTCATATAGCGGTTTGAACCGAGGCGTTTCAGGTTTTCCATCAGGACATAGTTCAAATATTCAATGATCGTGGACGGTTTATTCCCCGGTGTCATATTAACCATGGAAAATAAACATATCTGTGTCATCATCATGACGAGCCCGGATTCGAGACCGTGGCCGGACACGTCTCCGATTGCTATCCACTGTTCACCCGCCCTGGTTTCAATAATATCATAGTAATCACCGCCCACCTCCGCGGCGGGGAGCATTATTCCGGCTGTTTCATAGTTGCCGATGCTGTTTTTGTCGGGCAGAAGCGACGTCTGTATCCTCTTGGCCAGTTCCATTTCAGTCCACAGCGAATTCTGGGTCTTTTGAAGTTCTGTTCGTGATTTAAATTCCTGCTTTATCAGTCTGAACCTCACATGATTGATGCTGACCGCGATAATTATTGTGGAGATCATAAAAAACAGGTTGCCGATAAGGTTTGCCGTCTGGTAGGACTTGCCTATAATCAGATTCCATGAAACATACACGGCAATAAGCATGAAACCGTTTATAACTGAGAATACCTCCCGGACGGGCAGGAGAAGAGTAACGGCAATAATGACCAGGTTTAATCCAGCGTAATACCGAGAGTCAAATCCACCGAGATCCGCCGTCATTAATACAATTACACCGCCGACAAAAAACGTGAAAAGAAACCCATGTATATAAGACAGGGAGCTCGGCATCGTGCTTCGTAGTATCATATATTGGATTATAACGATGAAGGTTGCAATGGACCGGTACAGCGCAAAACGAGGCAATAATTCCACGGGAAGCGTGAAATAATCGAGTACGAAGAAAAGCGGAACGAGGGTGAAGCCCAATACCGTCAGCGTCCGCGACCACTGGTGAAGGATTTCTTTTTGGTATTCATTGAATTCCTGCGTATTGATTGAATCTGATGTTTTGTTCATGGTCTCTATCATTTCAATGGTTTGTGAGTCGAAAGAAACATCTGGCACCCGGACTCCTCAAATAATATAGACACTGCCTCAGCGTCTGTGTCGCGAATAAGCTCAATCATGTCCTCCTCGGTTCTGTAGTACAACACCCAGTCAAGCCAGTATTCCATGAACCAACGGCTCCGGTTCTGGACATGGTAATTGCCAATAAACATACTTCCGCCCGGCTCCAGGAGGCTGTAGATTTTTTCAATAACGGCCTTAGCGACCGGCTGGGTGAGATAATCAAAGAGGCCCATGGAATAAATAAAATGGAATCTTCCCCATTTGTTATGAATGTCCGGCGTCCTGAGCATGGTCCTCACTGAATCCTGCAGGTAGATGGCCTGTATCGAATGGCCGAATGCCGCTTCAATTCTATGGATATTCTCTTCGGCTTCGCCCAGGGCCTCGGGGTCCTGATCGAGCAGGGTGCACTGAAACCTCATGGTATCATCAGCTGTGATAAAGAGATCGGACAGCTCAAAGGCCGGCCCACAGGCAACAGACATGATCCGCAGCGTTTTAACATTTCGATCGGCGAATTTCTGCTGAACCTGCCTGAGTATCTTCGATATCATCACTCTCCGGTTCCGTACCGACTGCGCGGCCGGAACGTTAAGCCCGAATTTATTTAAAATCCTGGCAAAGGTTGAATCTCCGCAATAGGCGTTTTCGTACAGCATGCGCATCATCACCGAGTCGCCGGCATATCCACGCGGCTTAATGTTGGTCCTGGCCATGAATTCCGATCGAAGTATGATATCCCACATCTGTTTCCGCAGGTAAAATCCGTGGAGCCTGTGCTCCTCATTGGTATAGCCGGCGATCAGCTGCTCCAGTTCGTTGAGTTTTTCTTCATAGAAGGCTTCGAACTTCTTTCCCTCCGAGTTGACAATTGCATTAAATATCACCTCCCGCACTTGCTCAGGTTCATTCGCACATTTCCTGTCGAGATCATCGAAAAATTGCTGATACACTTTTATATCATACGCAAGCTCAGTAATGTAATTCTTGAATGTTTCCTTTACATTTTCCTTCTGGGACAGGATGAGCGAAAGATTCTTGGAAAGAGTCTCCAGATTGATGAGCTTCTGTTCGAAAAACAGGTTTTTAAAATCAAATAGATCGTTTAAAAAGACGAGCCTGGCCGCATACGGGTCCGAGTTGGTTTCAAGCAAAATGCGGCATGAGCTGAATTCAAAATCCCTGCTTTCTATTGAAAGTATGAGTTTCTCGTAATCGGTGCCGTGTACGGGTTTTATGTTTTCCGTAAAGCTCACAAAGACTGAAAACCTGGACGCATAGGAAACCCGAACCGGCACGGAGATACCGCCGTTTACCAGAAATCCGTTAAAAATGGTATCTTTGTTATCCATCACTACAAGCCTTTAATCTCAATCCGCTTATCCTTTGTTTCAAAAATACGCAGGGCTGAAAAATTGAGCTCCTGCCAGTTTTTAGATTTCTGGTAAAGGATCGTTATCCGCATTGAACGATTTTTCCCTATTTCAATGATTTTTGATACCGGGGTGATGGTCGATGAATTCATAAACTCAAGCTCCTGGAAATCCAGTATCAGCTTTTTATTGTTCTTGATGCAGTTTTCCAGTGCAACTTCAAGGATCGGACCGGTGAAGCTGGAGGGATCGCGATCAACGCTTTTGCCCTTCCACATGACATATATTGATGTTTCACCCTCGACGACATTGAGTTCCAAAAGGTTCTTACTATATTTATTTATATGTGCCATACAATGCTCCTGATTGATGATAAGCAACTCCAGATTACTGCAATTGATATACCGCTGATACGCTGATATTATTATCATCTCTCACATAAAAATCGAGAATGCTCTGGCCTTCATATGCCACCCGGACTAAGCCAAGCCCGCTTTCTGCATCTTTAAGGGGACGGACCGAGACCTCCTTGAGTTTTTCAGCATACGCTTCAAATGGATTCTGATATCCCCTGATCCACTGTATGGTTTTATCGAGCATTTTAAAATGGGGAGTGTCATCCCAGTGGATCGGATTGGTGACCTCGACGGTGATATTTTTTTTACAAATCTTAACTATGTATGATATCCGTGCATTGCCGCTTTCAAAGTTTCCATATTTAAGGGCATTTTCCAATAATTCATGCACCACCATGGACAGAGCATCTACAACGGTCTCGGTCAATTTACGGTCATATAAAAATTTGGTGCAATCCTCTCTCGCTTTGTTGATTTCATTCCAGTCAGGTGTGATTACACCCTCTATTACATCACCCATATTTCCCTCCCTTGTCTTCTTGTTTAGTAGTTGACATGGGGCGCCTGTATTAAATTCTTAATATACAAGTAACAGCACGTAATACTCTGGTCAAGAATCTTTTTGGATATAGGTAGTGCGCTGTCGATATACAAAGACGGGAATACTCAAGTGTAACATAGAGATCCCGAGTTCAGTGAGGCTGAAGGTGTGCGCGGCCCGGAAAAACAACTGCATCGCGAGATGCCTTCTTGATAAACAGTGAGTCACCTTGAAAAAGAAAAAACTTGACTTTTCATAATGTCAGTACACTCTATTAAACATAGAAGCGCGATCATCCTTATTTCATTTTTAAGTCGCACTTTGGAGGCGTAGGATTCAACTCCCTTCGGCTTCACGGATTCCGGGGATCTTCAGCATCCCCATACGGGTGCCGTCATGCCCCTCTTTTCGGTCATCATACCAGTGCATAACCGTCCCCTTCCGTTGATGCAGGCCATCGACTCGGTGCTCGGCCAGACCTTCGGGGACTTCGAGCTTATCGTCGTCGACGACGGCTCAACCGACGGAACGCGGCGCGCAGCGGAGATGTACGGAAAACGCATTCTATACGTGCGACAGGACCACCGCGGCGTGAGCGCCGCCCGGAACGCGGGGATTAAACAATCTTCGGCGCCATGGATCGCTTTTCTCGATTCCGACGACCGGTGGCTGCCCCAGAAGCTGGCGCGGCACGCCTGTTATATCCGGGAACATCCCGGGGTTCGCATACACCAGACCGACGAGCAATGGATCCGAAAGGGCCGCCGGGTCAATCCGAAACTGCGCCATCTGAAGCGGGACGGATACCTGTTCATCGACTCACTCGACCTCTGCCTCATAAGCCCCTCCGCGGTCGTCATGTCGCGCGCTCTGTTTAACCGTTACGGCCTCTTTGATGAATTCCTCCCCGCGTGCGAGGATTATGACCTCTGGCTCAGAGTAACCAGGTACGAATGGGTCGGCCGCATACCGGAAAAGCTGGTGGTGCGGCACGGAGGGCATCCGGACCAGCTCTCGGTCCGGCACTGGGGTATGGACCGATTCCGTGTTTACTCCATCCTCCATCTCCTGGCTACCTATGGAGATTCACTGAAACCTGAATACCGGGATCGGGCCGCGGCCGCAGCAGTCAGAAAGGCGCGTATCCTGATGGATGGCGCAATGAAAAGAAAGAATCAGGAATTCGCGGGGAACATTCGGTATATAATCAATGAACTGAATGAAAACAGGTTCTCCATTGAAAAATATGGATTTCTGATCGAAGATTAAAATAGACTTGTTGCATAACCACTCATAATTATTCGTTTTTACTCCCGCCGCCGAAGGCGGCGGGGGTAAAAATCATTGATTATTGAGTTTTGCAACAAGTCTAATGTATTCCAGTGTCTCATTGACAGAAACGCATGACCTTTTCTGAGAGAATACTTTCCAACCAAAGAGAAATCCCCCGACGGGGGCCGGGATGGAGCTTATAACCGGTGGATGCTGTAGCAGAAAATGTTGTCGGAACCCCTGAGAAACAGAAAATTCTCCTGCAGCGACGCATCGAGAAAAGACTCGGAAGGAAATTCTTTCGAAAAAAGAATGACACCGTCTTCATTGAACAGGAGGAGCTTTGAAGAGCCGTTCTTCATGGTGTACGAAACCGAGTACACGCCGTTGCGGTAGCCCACCGATGAGTGCCCGCTCCGCTTCTGCGGGATGGCGATGGAAAACCTGACCTTCCCGGAGCTGGAGATATGGAGTATCCGATCGACGTCGATGACGGTGCAGCAACCACTGTCGGAGACGAAGAGCGACGTCTTAACCGGATGAGCATGCGCCAGCTCCACGGTCTCATGGTCCTTCGATTCTATATCGATGATGCGCACGTAGTCTTTCTGATTATTGCCGTGATGGACCGCGGCGTACAGCCCGTTTCCGCTCACGGCAACGCCCTTCACCATGGACTCCGGCGGCGTCATCCCGTTACTCATAACCGTGCCCGCGGCATTCACGAAATAGTAGGAGCCGTCAAGGAATCCGACTCCCCCGTTGTCGCCGGAATCGGAGAAGGAGATCGCAGTGCAGGTTCTGCCGGATATCGGCGCGCCGCGGATTGTTCCATTGTAATCAACCACCCGTATGGCGGTGTGATCGCCGTTCATCAACAGCACGATCTTGCCGTTATGCGACAGGTATGGATACTCAGGCGATTCGAGCTTCCAGAACCGCTCCCCGTTCGCGTTGAAGAATTCAACGTCCGTACCCACCTTCTGGTATTTCACGTAATAGCGGCCGCTGCCGCTGAATGCGGTAAGACCGTCAGCCACCGATCCGGTAACGTCCACCGCGCCGCTTCCGTTAAGTATATAATAATCCCGGTCGCCGATTTTAACGAAAAAGCGGGCTCGCGTCGGGAGCGTTTCAGGTCCCCTTTGCATGGCGGGAATGGAGCCGATTCCGCTCCACCATTCAGGATAGATCTCCATACCGGCGGTGGGGGTAAAAAGAAAGAAGGCAGCGAGCGCGCCCGCGATAAAACCTGGAAAAAAGTATTTCATGGCTCAATCTTGCAGAAAGCTCTTTAGGCGCTGGCTGCGGGACGGATGGCGGAGCCGCCGGATCGCCTTTTTTTCAATTTGGCGGATCCGCTCCTTGGACAGCTTGAACTCATCGCCGATCTGCTGGAGGGACATGGGCTCGTATCCGTCGAGGCCAAAGCGCATCTTGATTATCTGACGCTCAGATTCAGTCAGGGTTTTAAGCACGTCGTTCAGGGCCGAGGAGAGAGACTCGTCCAGCACCTTCTTGTCTGGAGAATCCACCCGCTGGTCGACGATCATGCTGAGTATGGTCGTATCTTCTGAGTCGCCGTACGACGAATCGAGTGAGATGTAGTCCTGCGTTATATTGCGGAGGTGGTTGATTTCATCATCGTCCATGTCAAGATCTTCGGCGATTTCACCGGGCGTAGGCTCCCTGCCGAGCCTGCTTTCAAGCTTTTTATGCACCTTCTCTATTTTCTGGATATCAGCGGTACGGTTTAGGGGGAGACGTATAAGCGAAGCCTTCTGAGAAATGGCAAGGATAATGGCCTGCCGGATCCACCATACGGCATAGGAGATGAAATGGAAGCCCCGGTCCGGGTCGAATTTCTCCGCGGCCTTGATCAGACCCATATTTCCTTCATTGATCAGATCAAGGAGGGATATGCCGCTGGTTTGATATTTCTTTGCGATTGAAACCACGAACCTGAGATTTGCCTTGATCAGCCTGTTTTTCGCGTTTTCGTCGCCGTCACGGGCTGAGCGGGCCAGGCTGTCTTCTTCTTCCCTGGAGAGGAGAGGGATCTTGTTTATCTGGTCAAGATACCATGAAATTGATGAATCGGAATATCCGGCTGATTCTTTTTTCTTTACACTCGGCCGCGCTTTGGGGATATCGTTCTCAATATCTTCAAAATCATCAGGATCGGAATTCTCATCGGCGGTATCGGAATCCTGTAATATATCAGACGCCGCTTGTTCTTCCTTATGGTTATTTCGATTTTTTCTTCCTTGTTTTTTCATAGAGCTCGCTACATACGCATAATTAATAACAGAGATACCGCGACAGCTAACATTCAATGCCGAAGCCGATAGTCAGACACCGGGGCACCGGCGGTATCCGTCATATCCGAATTATCTGATAGTGCATATCATGGATTACGTCAAGCCTTATTCACGAGGTTGCAGGAACTGCAGATAAAACCAGCCGCAGCCCGAAATCACTCCGTCATTAGTGAAGCAGATGAGGCAATGGTTAAAGGAGAATGTTTTCCTTACTTTTTAAACTTCGGAACCTTTAAAACCCATCCGGGATATATTAAATCGGGATTCCTGATTTTATCCCTGTTCGCTTCGTATATCTTCTTCCACAGCATGCCGTTTTTGTAGAATCTCTTTGCAACATACCAGAGGCAATCCTTATACCGCTCCCGCCATACAACCGTATACAGGTAATAATCCATCTCCTCTTCTTTAATCTGCTGCTGTTCCTTTCCTTCGCTTCCCTCGGCTATTTCAGTCGCTTCAATCTTGCTGCCCGTGGCGATAGACGCCAGGCGTATCGCCTCATCGGAAGCGTCAATGGATTCCTTGTATTTGGAATCCGACAATGATGTTTTCGCATTCTCCAGTGACTCCCGGGCCGCGTTCATCTCGGTCGGTTTCTGCGCAGCGATCTTCGATTTCTCCGCCTGGGCCACCGCTTTTTCAGCAGCGGCAAGCCGATCAGCCGCCGTGTTCTTGAGCGCGGTGATCAGAGCCTCGTCGGCATTTAGCTTAGCCACCTCTATGGCGGAAAATCCTTTCCTGAGATCCTGGGCATCATAGGACTTCTCGGCGATCTCGACATTTTCATTCGCCAGGTTAAATTTATCCGGCGCGTATTTTTTTGCTCCGTACTTTTCCGCCTCCTCCAAGGTGCGCTTCACCTCAACGATGGCGTCGCGCAGGACATCCTTCTTGCCCAAAGCCGTATTGCGGGCGTTCTTGGCGCTTTCGTCCGCCTTGAGAGCCGATTCGTACGCCTCGTAATACTGTTTGTTCTGGAACTGGTCATTGGCCCGCTTGAGCTTCTCTTCAGCGTCGCGGTACTCTTCGGACGCCAGCTGCTCGGCATAGAGCTCGCCGGCCTCATCAAAACTTTTCTCTGCTATTGCTATGCTGTCCTTCGCCAGCAGGGGAAGCGATTTGTTATACGCGCTCACCGCCAGATTGGCGGATTCTTCCGCGGATTTCTGGGCTCCGTTCACATCCTTCCCGGTAAGCTGATCATGACACTCCATGAGCTTTTTCTTGGCGGCATCCAGCTCCTCGGGAGCATATTTATCCGCTTTCACCTTTTGCGCAGCGGCGATCCCGTTTTTCGCGCCGGTCATTTCCCGAATGGGAACCTGCAACCGGCATGACATAAATATGAACATCAATATAACTCCAAAGCTTATCATGGATAGATTTTTCACGCGTATCATGGTTGCCCGTCCTGAATTAATAAAATTTTTATTTTCAAACAGTGATATGATATCGATGAATATCAATGCAGATACTATCCGGAAAAAGAGCTGATCGCGTCTTCCTCGGAATCAAAGATCTCGAAGAAAGAAGTTAATTTGGTCAGCTCAAAGACCTTCCGAACCGACGCAAAGACGTTGATGATTTTCAGTCCGCCCTGGTATTTTTTTAGATTTGACAGACTTGAAATAAGAGCACCGATCCCGGAAGAGTCAATATACGATACTTTCTCCAGATTAATAACGACGTTATATTTTCTCTCTTCGATGAGCTTGTTAATGATGTCTTTGATTTCAGGTGCATTGTAAAGGTCGATTTCGCCGGCAATATCAAGCACGACGACATCCCCTTTTGATCTGCTGGTTATATCCATGTACTCAGTGCCCCCCTCGATATGCCAATCTGGATAAAATACTCGTCTGCAGCAATATAATTGGTTCTATTTTTTATGTCAAGATTATTTATGTCGGATAAAAACGGTCAAGTAGAATTTTCTTCATTTTGGATGGCGTCATATCCGTACAGCCGTTCCCACTTGTCATACGTCACCTCAAAAGCACCACCGGCAATGCTTTCCCTGACTTCATTCATGAAGGCATTCATGAAATAGAGATTGTGGAAGGTGTTGTAAATGAGAGCCGAAATCTCCCCTGCCTTATAGAGGTGGCGCAGATATGACCTGGTATAATTCCGGCACACATAACACCCGCATGATTCGTCAAGCGGGGATTGATCAAATTCGTACGCCGATGATTTTATATTAATCCGGCCGGCGGATGTAAAGAGGGTTCCGTTCCGCGCGATTCTGGTAGGCATTACAGAGTCGAACAAATCGGTGCCCTGCTTGACCGCATACAGGATTTCCATCGGGCTTCCCACGCCCATCAGGTACCGCGGTCTGTCGTCCGGAAGAAGCGACAGCGTGTATTCGGTCATTTCGCGGAATAACTCCTTTGGTTCGCCGACTGAAAGCCCGCCGATGGCGAAGCCGGTGAACGGCAGATCCGTCAACCGCACCGCGCACTCTTTCCGTACGTCCCTGTACATGCTTCCCTGAATGATGGCGAAGAGGGACTGATCCTCGGCATTGAAATTCTCATGCCAGTACCAGCAGGAATCCTGAGCCCAGGACACCGTCCGTTCCATGGCCTCTCGGGCCCGTCGCTCGTCGACCGGATAATCCACGCACTGATCCAGAACCATCATTATGTCGGAGCCGATAGCTTTCTGAATATCCAGGATCGATTCCGGTGAAAAGCTGTGCAGCGATCCGTCCACGTGCGAGCGGAATTCAACGCCATCATCGTGAACCCGGCAGAAGTCAGAAAGGGAAAACACCTGGAACCCTCCGGAGTCGGTAAGTATCGGCTTGTGAAAATTCATGAAGTCATGGAGGCCGCCCGCCTGTTTCAGGACTTCAACGCCCGGCCGCAGGTACAAATGATAGGTGTTGGACAGAATGATATCAAAGTCCAGCTCGTCCACGTCACGCCCCGATAGTGAGCGGACCGCACCGCGGGTGGCCACCGGCATGAACACCGGCGTGCGGATGCTGCCCCGGTGTGTGGTAATCTCTCCCCGGCGCGCATTGGTTGTACTATCGCGGGCGGCAACACGAAATTCCATGAATGCATTGGATAATCAAACCTCTTGATGTCAAACATTATTCCTTTGACATGAAGATTTGATGGAATTTTGCAGCCACGAGCACTGGAACCGATGAACAAGTCCTCAACTCAACTTTCGTTTCGTTTTCCTTCAATAACTCGCTCAATGAGAGGAGATGATGAAAATATAAATGTGCGCTATGACTATGAAGGCAATGGTCACGTAAGTGCCTCACCTCAGGTTATAATCTGATATCTTTCTAAGAAATCATACGAGATAATGAATGATCGAATTAAACTTCGTCATCAGCCCGGAAACTCACGAACTTGTCGGCGAAGTCACTATCGCCTATGTTGATGAAACAGGTAAAAATGGATTCGTTCTCACCCCGGCAAGGCCTCTGAACGAATGGGCCGGCTTCGGCGTCTACGATATTAAAGTTTAATTTTTTATTACATTTCTGGAAAAAGTCTTTGTCAATTTAAATGCCTCCTATTATCATATTAAATACTATTATATTCACTCACCGATGCGGAGGATACATAATGAAGCATTTTTTTGAAAAGATAACAAGATATATGACAAGCCGGAAATCACAGTCGTCTCGTAAAGAATTCCTGCGCGGCATAGCAGTATCATTGAGCTCAATCCCTCTGGTAAAGGCGCTGTCAGTGCCGGCCCTGGCAGAATCAGAGAAAAAGCTCAAGCCGCGCCAGAAACGAATAACGCAAACCATGTGCGACCTTGCGGTCGTAAAGGGAAACAGCCCTGCCGCCATTACCCGCAAGGCCATCCAGGCTCTTGGCGGCATGAGCCGCTTTGTAAAAAAAGGCGACATCGTGGTGATCAAGCCTAACATCGGATGGGACCGCGCCCCGGAATACGCGGCAAATACCAATCCCGATGTTGTTGCCACCCTGGTGCGTCTCTGTTACGATTCCGGCGCCAAAATAGTCAAAGTCTTCGACAATACCTGCAACAGTTCCGCCATGTGCTACACGAACAGCGGTATCGCCGACGCAGTAAAAAAATCAGGCGGCCAAATATCTTACGTGAACAGCTCGAAATTCATACCAGTCCGGTTCCCGGCGGGAAGCGCCCTGGAATCATGGCCCCTCTACCTCGACGCGGTTGAATGCGACAGCTTCATCAATGTTCCAATCGCCAAGCATCATTCCCTAGCGGGACTCACCCTCTCCATGAAGAACCTGATGGGCATCTGCGGTGGAAGCCGCGGCGAGATCCATGTGAATCTCGATAAAAAGCTGGCGGATTTAACCAAATTTATAAATCCCGACCTGACGGTCATTGACGCGTACCGTATTTTGTTACATCACGGACCGTTAGGCGGAAATCTCAATGACGTCAAGATCACGAAGACGGTGATTGCCGGAACCAATCCCGTCCTGGCCGACGCATATACGGCAACGCTTTTCGATATCGATCCTAAAAAGATCGGCAGTATCAGGATGGGCGAGGAATACGGCCTGGGCAGCGCCAATATTTCCAATGCGAAAATAACGAAAATTTCCGTCTGACGGCCGTGATCGCGAAACACCTGCTCCTGATACGTCGCCTTGTTCAAACCCTGTCGGTATTTATTCTGGTGTTCATCATCTGGAACACCCGGTATCCCCTGTCGGGATTCATAAATCCCGAGTTTTATTTCCTGATCGATCCCTTCGCGATGTTTATCACCGCAGTCGCGGAACGGGTTTTCCTGCCGGGCCTCATCTATTCTGCTTTACTCCTTGTTATTACCTTCGCAATCGGAAGGGCCTTTTGCGGCTGGATCTGCCCCCTCGGGGCGCTCCTGGACTTCCTCTCATGGAGCCAGCAGTCTGTGATGAAATTGTTCAGAAAAAAAACCATGGAACACGATCCCCTGTCTCTCCGGCATATCAAATACGCTATTCTGGCGGGTGTCTTCATCTTCGCCCTCTTCGGCATACAGCTCGCCTGGTTCCTCGATCCAATTACCATTTTCGTGCGTACCTTTTCATTCAACGTCCATCCATTTATCACCGGGGTTATCGACGGCGGATTTATGCGGCTACTCAAGATCACCGATTATCCGATATGGCTGGAATCGATGTACAATACGCTTCGGGAGGGATTCTTAAGCCTCTCAACACCGAAGTTTTTTCACACCGGTATCATACTGGTAGTCCTTGCTGTGATAATGATGCTGTCGCTCGTAAAACGTCGGTTTTGGTGCCGCTACCTCTGCCCCCTCGGAGCCACCCTCGCGCTGACGGCAAAGGGAACCTTCTTCCAGAGGGATGCAGGCGGATGCAAAAAAAATTGCGGCGTATGTATGAATCTCTGCCGGATGAACGCAATCAGGAGCGACAACTCCTACATCAGGGAAGAATGCATCCTCTGCCTCGACTGTGTGGTGCTCTGCCCTAATGATAAAACGAGTTTTTTCTTCAAAAAACTGTGGGGATCAGAGCAACATACGGGGGGTCAGAGCAAACACCCGGGGTCAGAGCAAAACATTTGGGTCAGAGCAAATCCAGTATTTTCACGTGCACAATTCATTTTGATGTTGCATGGCTTAATTCTTACATCACTCGGAGCAACGGCGCCCCGCCATACTAGGAATAAACCTCAACGCCCTGGAACCGAGTCAAACCTTCGGCCGCCGGGCGCACTCCCCGAAGAAGAATTCGTCCAGCGGTGCATCCGTTGCGGCAACTGCATGAAGGTCTGCCCCACCAACGTGCTTCAACCGTCATCAATCGGGAAAGGACTCGGCGGTACCTGGTCTCCGGTCCTGGACACCCGGCGGGGATATTGCGAATATCAGTGCAACCTGTGCGGAAAAGTCTGCCCCACCGACGCCATACGCGAACTCACCATTAAGCATAAACAGCAGTTTAAAATTGGCCTCGGGGTTTTTAACAAGAAGATATGCCTCCCCTATGCGAAGGGGGAGAACTGCATTGTGTGCGAGGAACACTGCCCTGTACCGGATAAAGCCATCAAGATACGTACCTCAATGGTGCGAGGGAAGCTCATTAAGTTGCCGTATGTGGATACCGATCTCTGTATCGGATGCGCCATATGTGAATTAAAGTGCCCAACGGCCCCGGACAAAGGCATTGTAGTGATAAAGGTGCGGGACGCGTAGGGTCGTAGTAAAACCGGATTGTCCGGACCGCCATCCTACCCGGAAACGTGGATTACCCTGCTCAGCTCTTCCGCCTTGTCATATATCATTTTAGTAAAATCAATGATAATCGTGTTGGCCTGGGCGATCTCCTGAGCCATTTCCGAGAGCCGATTAATGGTCTTTATCGTTTATGTTTTATTCCATCGGGGGAGTCGAATAAAATAAATTGGAATTCTGCTGGGTTAGCTTCGAGATATGGATGCAGAATGTTCCCCCGCCGCATCCTGCTGCGGGACTCACGAGCGCCGGCTTTTGTCACATTAATTGATCCAGCACTGCAGCATTGTAATCAGCTATGTGAGGTTTCCTTATGATTTTAATACACCCTTTTTGACAAGGATATAACAATACGACATGATATTAAAAAACAGGGACAAGAAGAATGATACCAGAGCGGTAAGCACGATCCCGTAGGTAATCTTCAAGACGGTGCCGAGCATTTCAATATAATTGAAGATACTGCTCCCGTATTGCTTCAGGGCCGCAATCGGGTCAGTTCGTGGCGCAATTTTTCCAACGATGTCCGTTATGTAAGAGGAGCGCATAATCGGCTTGAATATCGACGGATACGCCGCGCTGATATCCCACTGGACCGCCCTGGTGATGCCAGCAGAATACCTGATGATCACAAGAACCGGGCCAAACATGACAATCAGCAGTATAAATGCAAACATCGTATAACCCAAGATTATCAGACCCCTCTTTTTCCCCAGATCAAACATATCCCGTGGCAACTGTTTCAGGCCGGTTCCCTCGCCGATCATGGGCGGCGTCACGATCCAGATGAGCACCGCCGCGGTTATGACGGCGATGTTTATCACAAAAAGCGGAAGCGACAGGAGTCCCACGATTGCCGGACCGGCGTACGGTATGTAGCCGATGAACGAGAACAGCATCTCCACCAACGCTACGATGAAAATCGCCAGTATTGGACACAACAGAACGCCCATTATGATATGAGATTGCTTCGCGATGTATACGATGAGCGATTGTAAAGAATGCTCACCCGGAGCGATATTGCCGCGGTGTATGGCCGCGTATACCACGAAGCATGATGAAAATAGAAAAAAGAATCCGACATTCTGCAAAAGATAATAAAAATTTCCGCCCCTGTCCGGGATTGTCGCAAGCAAGGACATCACGACGAAAAGAAGTATACCGGCGATCATGAAGATGTATGTGATCATAATGTCCCGTATGATTTTTTTCCGGGAGAAAAGCTTCTTAAGCTCCTCAATATTCATATCATTGCTCTCCTTTTCTGTATGAATAATCCACGATAATCCTGTGCCGGATCATCCTGCGCCGTGTCTGCAGCAATGGTGGTATCTTTTTTACATGATGTAAAATTAAGCAAGTACTTTTAAAGATAGCCTGATAAAATGAGGCCGGTATTATTTTACACGTGCTGGTCAGGAAGTACACTGGATCAAATAATAAAAAATCCAGCCCCGGTGATAAATTAATTTACAAAACACAGGGGAGTGTCATCGTACCGTGTATGGAAACCGGCACTCTCTATATTATAGCAACACCAATAGGGAACCTTGGTGATATCACCGTACGTGCCATCGACACCCTGAAACATACAGCGGGCGTCATATACTGCGAAGACACCAGGCAGACGCGGAAGCTGTTGGACCACTACGGTATCGCCACTGCGACCCAGTCGCTCCACACCCATTCGTCACCCCGGACTATAGAAGGGGCGATTAACCACCTTTTGGCCGGCACCTCAGTGGCGTACGTTACCGACTCGGGAACTCCCGGGCTTTCCGACCCGGGCAGCAAGCTTGTGTCAGCCGCGCGGGCCAGGGGAATACCGGTATGTCCCGTCCCGGGACCTTCAGCCCTTACCGCGATCGTGTCCATATCCGGGTACCGCGGCAAGAATATCGCGTTTGCGGGCTTCCTCAGCAAAAAGGAGAACAAGCGGAAAGCTGAACTCAGCGCATTGAAGGAATTCGACGGCATGATTGTACTGTATGAATCTCCGTACCGGATAAAAAAACTCCTCCACGCGATCAAAGAAGTTTTCCCGGGACGTGATCTGCTTATCGGCCGGGAAATGACCAAATTTCATGAGGAATTCATATTCGGATCCATAGAAAAGCTGATATCAGACATTAGAGACATAAAAGAAAAAGGCGAATTTACTGTCACAATTTTCAATAATAAGCACGATATTAAAATTTGAAAAATTATTAAAAATTGTATATCATATAGTATGATGGCATGAGGCATGGATTCGCGCTGAGGAATGCCATACGAGAATAGAAAAATTCTGGCGCAATGAGGGCTGATTATAACCGATAACTATCCCATGCGCCAGATTAATAATGTAATTATTTGTACAAATAGAATGTATGTGTATATTATTAATTTTTATATGTTAAATTGTGTATTTTTATTAAAGAATTGACAAAAATTGTCGATATTATTATTAGATTGAACAAAGGTTAACATCATGGTTATCGATAAAATTGGCAACATAAACAACATCGTCGAATCGAAGAAGTCGAATCCGGTCACAACTGCGAAAGAAACCAGAAAAAAGGATTCTGTCCAGATTTCTTCTGAAGGGAAAAAAGCGGCTGAAGTATCCAAAGTTGCCCAGATTGTGAAGGAATCTCCCGATATCAGGATCGACCGTGTAAAGGAAATCAAGGAGCAGATCGCAAAAGGCTCGTATAATTTTAACGATCCTCAAATACTCGATAAGGTTGCTGATAAGATAGCCAGCTATCTTTTAAGAAAATAACTGGGACCAATCATTTAGCGAGTCTGTAAAAAGCGGAGATAATAAAAATATGTCCGCTTTTTTTATGCAATATGGGCGTGATCAGCAGTGGCGACAGATATAAGACCAGATTTTCATCTCCCGAGCCAGATTTACATCAGGCAGGATATCACGAAGGACATCGGAAGAATAATTCCCCGGTTCGGATCACGCGTGATTATCGTCACCACCGCCAAAGATCTGGAAGTGTACGGTACCGTTATTGAAATGATTTCCCGTCAGCTGAAGGACGCTGATATTTCATGCATCGTTTACGATGGAATCCACTATCCGCCCAACACCGAGGAAATTGACACTGCCGCAGCCTATATCAAGAAAACAAACTGCGATCTGATCGTCGGTATCGGGAGCGTGGACTCGATCAATTCCGCCAAGGCCCTGTCAATCCTGGCGACCAATTATTTTTTTTGTCATGATCTTTTCTCCAATCCGAAGCTCACGCAGAAGCCCCTGAGCTTCATCACCATCCCCGGCAGCCCCATGTTCGGTTTTGAAATCGCTCCGATCTTCTACCTTGAAGAAATCCACGATCTGACCAACAATGTCTATCATAATCCCGATCTGTATCCTGAAGCGACGATCATTGACCCTCTTATCACACTGTTCTGTCCCGAGGAGAAGATTCTGAAATGCACCATCGGGACCCTGGCCATAGCGGCAGAATCGGTCATCTCCAAAAAGAACAACGACATTATCAACACCTATGCACTGAAATCCATAGATATGATTTTCAGAAATATTCCCGTCGCATACCGCGAGCCTCAGAACAGTGTGCCCCGCACATTTCTTTCAACATCCTCGGTTATGGCGGGAATCGCATTCGCAGTTTCCTTCCTGTCCATTACGCTGTCAATATCCCTGGCTCTGGTATCAAAAACCAACCTCGATATTGAAAGCGCCATGAGCATAATGCTGCCCCACATCATGGAATTCAACCTGACATCGTCGCCGGGAAAATACGTTCAGATGTCGAAGGTCATGGGAGAAGATGTCAGGGGTATCACCGTTGTTGAAGCCGCTATTAAGGCTGTGGAAGCGATACGGAAGCTGGGAGCTGATATTGACATCCCCCAGCGTCTGTCAAGCTACGACATATCGAAGTCAATCTTCAAGGAAGTGGCCGATCTCGCTGCAACCTATCCCTTCCTCGATAACACGCCACGTGAAGTCAACAACAACGAACTGGAAACAATACTGATAGCCGCGTATTAAAAGCTACAACGCCCCCAGTTCCTCGGCTGAGAAGAGTTGGTTGATATCGAGGATAACGACGAATCCTTCATCCTTTTTCGCTATCCCGACGATATACTTGCCAGAGATTCCCCGAACCACCGGCGGCGGCGGCTCGATGTCGTTCGAATTCACTTTGATGACATGGCTGACGGAATCTATCCCCAGGCCAACCCTCTTGCCGCTGAAATTAACTACTATGGCGCGTCTGTTTTCGGGGACTGTGCTCGATTCCATGTTGAATCGACGGCTCAGGTCCACGATGGGAAGTACTTTGCCCCGGAGATCGATGACTCCCATGATGTAGGGTTTTGATTTGGGGAGCTTCGTCACCTTCGGGAGTTTGAGGATTTCCTGTACCTGGAGAATATCAATGCCGTATTCTTCACTCCCTATTTTAAAGCATACAATCTGAAGGGAGGAAAAGAAATTTTCTTTTTTTTCCATATGTTCTAACCATTCATGGGTATTTTATGTCAGATGCCGCTTTTGAAAACCACGCCAGTCGTACAATATGTATTAATGTAATTAATCAAATATTCTTTTCAAGTACAAAATATATAATATTGAGGAAAATAAAAGAACTCTTTTGCTTTAAATGGCGGTTTAATATATTCCCATTCAAACTCCCCGGTCCACTCCGCAGGGGACGGGGGGCGATCTGTTCGATGAGCATACGATAAGGAAATTTCATCGGATGAGGACTAAAAGAAATACCCGTAGATATACGAGGCGGCGCCGACGAAGAGGAAAAAGACCACCTTGGCGAATATCGGCGAACGATCCCGGAAGAACATGTCCACAAAGCCAATAATGATGCCGAAAAAAGCAGCCGTTGCACCCATTGCCATGTAGCTGTACTTGAAGAATAAAAAAACGGATCCGGAAATGAGCACTCCGATGAGAAAATCAATGAGATCAAGAAGTGTGACTCTTTTGAATAACTTCCTGCCCCTTTCTTCATCAGCGCCTTCGGAGGGATAGAACTCGCGTTTGAAATACCGCTGTTTTGTCTCTTCGATGAGCTTTTCTTTCTCGGTTTTCGGCTTTTCCTTTTCGGGAGGTGCGGACTTGCCCCGCTGAATGCCGTAGTTGCGGTTTATGAGCTTAAGCGCTTCCCGGTTTGGAATACTGGCGAAGATGTCCGCACGCTCGCGGAACTTGTCGGAAAAGCCGAAATTCCTTCCGGTCGAAACACTCCTCTCGGCGGTAATTTTGCCATTAGTGATGACCGAATAGTAGGCGTTCCCTCCCTCACTGTCGATCTCCATATAGAGTCGAACACGTTTTTCTTTTAGGCTATAGTCAAGGCGGAGGTAATCGCCGTCTTCCGTGGTAATGTAATACGTTCTCTGGTAACCACGAATTTCAGAAGGACGCTTTTTCCAGGTATGCTGGGCAGAATCGAGAACGATGTTTATGGTCTTTTTTTTCAGCATGAAATGCCAATAAAATGAAAAAAGATTGGTCAGTTACGATGCCGACCAATCTCTTTTATTTACATTATATCTTCTTTTTATGTCGGTTCGCTCTTCTTCGTTTCTTCCGCTTATGATTTGCAATTTTTTTCCTTTTTCTTTTTCTTCCGCAGGGCATATGCAGCTCCTTAGTTCACTCCATTTCTGTTATGCGATATTTAGTGGGCTTGTTGCATTTCTAAGATAAAATTTGTCATTTGCATCCGCCGCAGGCGGCGGGTGCAACAATTCGATTATTATGTCAGTTCGGCAACTCGTCTATTATATATATGATGACATTATTTAAGATTGTCAATTTCCCTCGGTTTCACCTTTCCCGGGCGCGTTTCCTTCTCAAGCATCCCCGGAACCCCAATGTTGTCCGATGAGAGTATCACCTTCACATTGCCCGCCATTTTGTCAATATAAATATATTTCAAAATGTCGGGATTAGCGCTGATGATTTTAGATATTTCATGAAGCCTGGCGTAAAACTGCTCGTTCTTGATTTTTTCTCGATCCATAGTGCTGTGGACATCGATGAGCTCTTTCTGAATCATCTTGTCCATTTTCCGCAGATCGGCCGCGTGCGCGATGCCTTCATTATAAACAACGCGGTCCGGAAGAACGACGGCGCCGGTAATCCGCGCACGTGACAGAACGAGGCCCGCGGCCGCGAGTTCCGGTTCAATGCTTTTTACCGTCCTGTCCAGAATAGCATCCACCTGAGCGGCCAACGCTTCGCGCTGGTAGGCCGGAGAGAGATATACTGCTATTTCACGAGTAAGCTCGCTCTCAAAAAATTTTTTCACCAATTCATCAACGCCATTGCCGTTATCACTCAGCTTCGACGAGTCTGAGAATTTCTCCCGGTCAATCCGGTACGACACCCGGAGGGGAATCCGCAGGTAGTAATACTCTGTTAAGAGGCTCTCCAGTCCGGGCATGGGGATTCTAACCGCGATGTCAGCAGCTCTCTGCAACGGCATATCCGAAACGAGGAATAGCCAGGGGAACGCCCCCTGCCAGGCGAAGGCGTAACCGCCGGCAGTGGGCTTTACGATGCGAACAATCTTCTTGCTGCTGCGATCTTCGATAACACAGATGCTGTTTTTATCAGTTTTCTCAACCGAAAAAAACAAAAGATAGGCACACCCGGCGACAAAGACCACCGTTATGGTTTTCAGGATAAATATCTTCATTGATCGGTTCCCATAGGATAATCTATTTTTCTTCCTCATCTTTATAGGGTATCGGCCGTGATGGAACGATAGTCGATACCGCGTGCTTGTATATGAGGTTCTGCCTCTTATCAACCTCCATAAGTATGGTAAAATTATCAAAGCTCAAAACGCGGCCCCTTATCGGCACACCGTTTACCAGAAAGATATTGATCTCGATCTTTTCCTTTCTCGCTGTATTTAAAAAATGGTCCTGCAGATTGTTAAGTTGTCCTGCCATATTATTATACTCCATACGTACTATTATCTTTTTTTCTACATTCCACCGTCTTCCATCCAGCGCTGCAGCAGCTGCCGGAGTATTTCTCGCTCCCCGGACCTGAACCAGTGGATCCGTTTATTTTTGCGGAACCAGGTCATCTGCCGTTTGGCGTACTGCTTTGTCACTGTCTTTATCTTCTCGACGGTATCTGCCAGAGTCATTCTCCCGTCGAGGAGATCATTGATTTCTGCGTAACCGATCGACTTCATTGACCGCAGCTCGCGGCCGTAACCCCGTTCCCGCAGCGACCGGACCTCATCTACGAATCCGCGGGCCATCATCCGGTCAACCCGCTCCTCTATTCTCTTCCGTAAAA
>Ga0154692_154_pt3 | contig 27881 bp, 27 predicted proteins | sample Rifle2008BG13ft_FD_116121 | JGI IMG/M metagenome (GOLD analysis project Ga0154692, IMG submission 116121) | Spirochaetes bacterium RBG_13_51_14
AGCAGACCACACTTTGATCGAGGTCCTGAAAAACGGCGAGAGCCGCAAGTATCAAGCAGAGGCGGTCGTCATTGATTATCACTGCGGCCTGGCGATTCTGAAGGTTGAAGACAACTCATTTTTTCAGGGATTGAAGCCGGTCACCTTTTCCCCGACCGGTAAAATGACCGGCAGGGCAGCGAAAGTGTACAAGTGGGATTCAATGAGCAGCTTCAAGGAGTACACGGCTGAACTGACCAAGTCATCGATCCGGTTTTTTGAACCCAACTGCGGCATGCTGATGCATCAGTTCTCCACCAGCATGAACGACGGGGGGAACGGAGAGCCGGTCTTTATCGACGACAGGCTGGCGGGCATCGCCACCGGCCTGAGCAATGAAACGAAGACCCTGTATGTCATAACAACAGACGTGATACAGAGGATGCTGAAGGACGCGGAGGATGGAGCGTACGAGGGGGTGCCCTTTTTCTGGATCGATAGTGTTGAACTGCAGAGCGACGCCAATCTTCATGATTTCTTCGGCATGGGCGACGAAGACAGCGGCGTGCTGGTGACGGGCGTGCCCCTGATCTCGAGCGGAAGCGATGCACTGAAAAAAAACGATATCATCCTGTCCATTGACGGCCAGCGGATTGACGATAACGGGATGTACGATTCCGCTTATGGGAAATTATACTATTACGGCCTCATCCAGGTGAATCGATTTGTGGGCGATACTGTCGCCATGCGTGTTCTGAGAGACCGCAGGAAGATCGATATCCGTTTCAAGCTGAAGCCGGTGCCCGGTGAATGCTGCAGCATACCCCTTATCTCCAATGACCGTGTTCCGCGGTACTGCATATTCGGGGGCCTCGTCATGCAGGAGCTCACCATGGGATACCTCGAGTCCGCCGGATCAGAGTGGAAACAGAAAACGAACAAACGGCTAATGTACTATTTCGACAATGTCAAGGAGCTATTTCCAACGGACCCCGGAAACCGGGTGATTATACTTAACCGGGTTCTTCCCGACACGGTGAACAAGGGCTACCAGTACAATAAAGACCTGGTGCTGAAAAGCGTTAACGGCGTGCTGGTTAAGGATATCGCCCACCTGAAAAGAATAATCGATCTTGCCCGGACAAGGTTCGTCGTGTTTGATTTCTTCGGTGAGACGACGATCGTCCTGGACAGAAAATCCGCCATTGACGGAGAGAAGGACTTACTGAAGACCTATAATATCAACTCACCGTTTAATGTTTCCGGCGAATGAAATGCCGCTTGTACCAAGCGGCGACATGATATTCATGCAACAATTATTTTACGAGTAGTACTTCGCATGTTTTTACGGCTCATGGTAAGCTCGATCATCTGTTTGCTCCCCCTGGCCCTGAGCGCCCAGGATATACGGTATTCCCGTACGGATGAATACGCGGAGCTGAACAGGACCGGGAAGAACAATACGAAAGAAATGGCCGGAAAATCAAACGAAAACCGTGACGGTCAAACCGATCGCATTGAGGACCGCACGGCTATCATAAAAAAATCGATCCGCTATTCCGTGCTGGCGGCCGTTCCGGTTAACACCTACGTGGTTTCACTCCTGACCTGGGACTGGGGTAAAACGGGAGCATTCCGGTTCGGCCGGGAGGGGTGGTTCGTTCATAACACCTACACCGGCGGCGCCGATAAAATGGCGCACCTTTTTGCGCATTATCTGATCATGAGGATTCTCTATAACGTGTACGACTACACCGAGAGCGGGGGTTCGCTGAAATGGGCCTATTCCGTGGGAATCACGGGATTTCTGGCACTGGGAATCGAGATCGGGGACGGTTTCTGCCGGAACCAGAACGGTTTCTCCTACAGCGACCTCATCATGGGAATGATGGGCATCGGCACGGCCGCCCTGCTGGAGTTGTTCCCGGCGGTTGACGGCTTTTTCAGCCTGAGCGTGGAGTATTTCCCCACGAAATATTTCCAAAAAAATCCTCAGCGTCTGAAGTGGTTCATGGACGACTACAGCGGCTGGAAGTTCCTGGCGAACATAAAGCTGGCCGGCTTCAGGTACGTGGGCCTCAAGGTGCCGGATTTCATCAAATATATACAGTTCGATGTCGGCTATTATACGACCGGTTACACCACATACGACTATCGATGGGGCGAACTTGAGCGGACCTTCAACAGAAAGGGTAGGGAGCGGAACATATACATCGGCATATCGGTAAACCTGGCAGAGGTGATCAAGGATTTCTTCAGCGATACCAACAGCCTCGCGTGCCGCGCACTGCAGCAGCCATTCACGTACTATCACGTTCCGCTGGGGGCGGGGCACCGCTTCAGACTGTAGGGGAGGAGGGAACGCATGAAAGAAAAAGAAGCGACGGTCGATTACAAGGAGCATCAGCTCGTTCTCTACGTCGAAAAAAAGGACGGGTCATACGGCCCGGTGCGGACGGGTTCCTACATCACGAAGAATTACATCGATGATTTCTGGTACAAGCGCAATAATATGGAAGTCGAGTACGGGGAAAAAATACGGGCGGGTGAGATAAGTCCCATCGCATACTATATGATTCTCGAAGAGCTGACGCCGTCGGAGCTCGCCGCGCGCGTTGGAATATCGGCGCGGAAAGTGAAACGGCATCTCATGCCCCGGCATTTCGGGACGCTGACCCTGGATGAGCTCATGCGCTACTGCGGCGTCTTCAATATCCCACTGCCAAACATGTTCCAGGAAATTGTGACCGACAAAAAGAACGTGAAAATAGGGATGGAAAAAACCGACAATCCGTTTTTCAGCGTCCTGAGGATCAGGGCGGCAAGGAAATGAAGGGGCGGACGTTTAAGCACGCAATGGCGGCCCACTGCGAGTCCGGCACGCTGACCGCGCTCCTCAATCACGCGGGGCTGAAGATTTCAGAGCCGATGGTCTTCGGCATTTCGGGCGGCATTTTTTTCGGTTATTTTGAATCGAAAAAATTCCCGTTTCCGACCTTCGTGGTGAGAAGCCGCCCCGGTCAGATACGCACCGCCCTGGCGCGGCGCATCGGGGTTAAATTCGCGGAACGGCGCTTCCGGAATCCGGCGGACGGAGAAAAGGAGCTGGACCGCCTCCTCTCCCTGCAGATACCCGCGGCCTGTCAGACCGATTTCTTTTACATGAACTATCTGCCCGGACACGTGCGGGTGCATATCAATGTGCATTTCGTTGTCGTGGTTGAAAAACGGGGGGAGGCGTATATCATCAGCGATTGTTATTCACCGGAACTGGCATCGCTTAACCGGGACTCCCTCATGAAGGCGCGGTTCGCGGGCGGGAGTTTCGCCCCGAAAGGATTCCTGTTTTATCCGGTTTCAGTGCCGGAAGCGATAGATTTCCGAAAGGCGGTGTGGAAGGGCATCCGGAGCGCCTCGTTCTACATGGTAAAACTTCCCATGCCATTCCTGGGCGTAAAGGGGATACGGATGTTCGCGCAGAAGGTTGTCGACTGGCCCCGCCTGGCCCGGGACACGGAGCATCTCTCCCACGAGATAATGAAGATAAACATATTCCTCGAGGATCAGGGAACCGGCGGCGCCGGATTCCGGTTCATGTACGCCACGTTTCTTCGAGAGGCATCGGAACTGCTGAACGACCGCGACCTTCTCGAGATGTCGAAGCGCATCATGGAAATCGGCGACCGGTGGCGTGAAATATCGCTCTTCGCCGCGCGGATCGGCAAGCGCCGCGACCTCGGCCCGGACCGCCTGCGGGAGCTGAGTGGATTAATTCATGAGCGGGCGGACGCTGAAGAGATATTTTTCAAGGAACTGCTTGCGATGAGCAAGAAGAAAAAATAACGAGCACGAGGATGCCATGAACACGAATGCCGGCAACGAACTGAACAATGAAATCAAACTTCTCATCATGGAAGCGCTCACTATCAATGAGGTGGCGCCGGAGGAAGTGGGCGACGATGATTCGCTCTTCGGCCAAGACAACGTCCTGGGACTGGATTCAATCGATGCTCTGGAGATCGTCATGGCCCTGCAGGAAAAGTACGGGGTTCGCATTGACGATAAGAATCAATCCCGCTTTATTCTCCGCTCCATTAGCACCATCGCTGAATTCATTGGGAAAAACAGGACACGGTAACGGATCTATGTCAATCATACATTATTATCCGCGCGGCAGATCAGTTTGCAGCGGCCGATTTATCCGCCGGACTGCGATCGACATAGAATTCGTCTTTGGAAACATCGATCGCTCCCCTCAGTTTAGTCTGTAAAACCAGAGCAAATATCGTTTTATGTATGATATCATCCATGAATCTGGGTAAATAGAAAGAGGTTCTTTTCAATATTTCCATCCATGAAAAGCCCGCGGCGCTGACACAGTTCATCGCGCTGAATATATCCTCATCGCTGATACCTGGATGGCGGAAATTGATAAGCTTTGAATCGTCGAGCTTTCCTTCGCGCAAAAGCCGGTCATGGAGCCTCGTGCCGGGCAGGGCCTTTACCGGGAAAATGACCGGGATCACCCGCATGTCGCGGCAGAATTCCCAGGTCCGGTAATAGGTCTCGATATCGTCATCCTCATACCCGACAACGAACCAACCTGACACGATGACGCCCTGGTCCTGGACAAAACGGATGTTGTCCCTCATCCTCTGTATCACGTCACTGCCGGTTCCGGCGCCCATTTTTCTCAGAGCCCCGGATTTCGCCAGCGTTTTCGGGTTGATCGATTCCATGCCGATGGCCGCGTACAGCAGGCCGGATTCGGCCGCCTTCCGTATCACGGCGCGGCCCTTTTCGTCGGCGGCAGCGTCAATGTTGGCCTGTCCGGTCCAGAATCGCCGTTTCTTCAATGATGAAATCGCGTCGTACAGATCCCGGTAATAATCGTAGGTCGCCGGCTTTCCGAAAACCGAATCGTCGAGAAGGTAGTAGTAATTTTTAAATGTATCTATCTCGGCGACCACGTCGGCAACCGGTCTCATGCGGAACCGCGGACCGGACATTTCAGTGACGGAGCAGAAGTCGCAGTTTACGGGGCAGCCCCGCACGGCGAAAACCGTGTCAAATACATAGTTCCTTTTATAGAAGTGACGCGCCGGCGAAATCTTTTTCTTCAGATCCGGATAGGTGTCGATTTTAAAGACAGATTGTGCGCCCGGATCAAACGGTTCGGGCGCACAGACGTAGAACCGTTTCAAGCGGCCGTCCTCCGCATCCCGGACGATCACCGGCCACAGCTCCTCCGCTTCGCCCACGGCCACCGCGTCAGCGTGCTTGATAGCCCTGAAGGGGACCATCGAGGGCTGGGGTCCGCCCAGCACCACGGTGACCCCCCGCCGGCGGAACTCGTCCGCGATTTCGTAGGCCCGGTTTTCCGCCGTGTACCGTACGCTGATCCCCACCAGGTCCGCCGGTTCATCGTACCGGACGTCGTTCTCCCAGAGCAGGTCTATGAAGGTGTAGTCGTGGCCGGGAGCGCATCCCGCCAGGATGGGAAGGGAGAGGGGCATGAAGGGATCGTTTTTACGCAGCGGGTCGTTTGTCGATGCGGCAAGGATAAGTTTGATTTTCATGGAGGCCATATACGTAAATGCGTCAATTTTTGCAATTCATTTTTTTCGACCCACCACCAGCCCGAGTCCGGGAGAGCGATGGAGTGAATAATCGCGATTACGCGAAAAGCCTGCCTGGCGCAGCAGCGAAATTACAACCGCTGCCCGGTGGGTACTACCAATCGTCGAATTGTATATTTCCAGCAGTATGAGAAACGCATTGGCTCTCATGAATCGGGAGCGCGACGAATGTCCCATATGGTCCATGACAATGATAACACCTCCCCGATTCAGCGCGTCGAATGTCTTGCGGAACAGCGGCGCCAGCTCACGAGCGGTGAAAATGCGAATAATGTTGAACATGAGCACGACATCGTAGCCGGAGCCGATATCCTCCTTGACGAAATCCCCGGCGCGGAATGCAACCCGGCCGGACAGACCGGACGCAGCAATGTTTTTGCGTGCGACAGCTTCCGCCGGCTGCCAGTCGTATACCGTGCCGGTCAATCGGGAATAGCGGCGGCAGAATTCGATGCAGTACTGGCCGTGACCGCCTCCCAGGTCCAGTATCGTTCGCGCCGACGAAGGAAGCGAAATCTTCCTCATGAGCTCCCCGCTCACCAGCGACGCGGTGCATTTCAAGCCCGCGTGGTATGTATCCCACCGCTCAGGATGCTGATCGAGCCATTCCCATCCCAGCACCGGCGGTCGACCGGCGCGGATGGACTCATGCAGCTGATCCCAGCGCGAGGCCATGTCGTCGAACGAGAGGAATAAATCGGCTATGGATCGGGGCGAGCTCCTGAGGATCCATTTTCTCGTCATGGCGGTGACGACGTATTTTCCGCGGCGTTGTTTCAGATACCCCAGGTTTTCAAGGGCACCGACCAGGAGCGATACGCCGTATGCGTCAGCTCCGGCTGCCGCGGCGATTTCATCAATACCCCTGCCGTCATCTTCCATCGCCTCGAATATGCCGAGCCGCAACGCGGCAGATACCGCTTTGCACGTGAGCATGCCCAGCAGGTCCACCATGGGACCCGGGCCCTGGTTGAGGAGCGATATGCCTGTTTTTTCAAATACGTTCAGGTGAACCGGCACGATGACACCCACGGTAATCATATTCAATTGAAGACATAGTAGACATGCTGTTTTGCCAATCCGGCAAAGCCGTATTTTTTCACTTTCCCTTCGAACTGGGTCCAGTTGTCGGGGTAATGGGAAAGATACATTTTCTTTTTAATATCAGCCGGAAACTGGTTGAGCTCTTCAATGCCGGCATGGACGCCGCCGATGGAAAACTGGCAATCATGGAAGATGGCTTCCAGTTCGAATTTTTTTTCATAGAAGAGCACGAGGTCCTCATCATACCGGGTGTCGCTCGTGAAGAATACCCTGTTGTCGATGATAACCCCGCAGCTCCAGAAGGAGCTTTTCCAGTCCGGTGACAAGTCGGGTATATGCATGGTGCGCATCATCTTGATGTCGATGTTCCCGACTCTGGCACCTAACGTTTCGCGAGGATATTCGGGCAGTCTTTGAGGCCGGATGACATCAAAGAAGTCCTCAAAGGTGAGAATTTTATGAGCGGTTCTTTCATTGTGCCCGCACCCCCCCCGGAGCGACATCTCCCAGAGGAAATGCTGGTATGTATCGTTGATGACCATAACGGGCTTGCGATGAGCTGCGTACCTCCCCATGATAGCCACTTCCTCGAGGCCGCCGATATGGTCTGCATGCGAATGGGTAATGAGCAAGTTTCTGATATCCGTCACGTGGATCCCCAGGTCGGTCATGGCCTGGGGGCACCGCGTGCCGCAGTCAATGAGAAGATGGTCGTTACCCTTGATTATGAGAAGATTAGTCTGGTATTGCAGCTTGGTGAAGGCGTTTCCGACTCCGATGAAAAACAGCTCCAATGCGCCCTTGTTTTTAAGAGAAGCTTTCCTGTTTTTCATTGTTTTGATCTTCATAATAATACCTCGGGTGAATGTGAAAATATTTAGCAAATATAAAAAAGTCAAGATTAAAAGTATACCCTGCATCAAGATTCATGCACCATACAACCCGCTGGGTATATTATCGGCAATAAAAACGCATTTTACATGGTCTGTTTTTCAGATACGTACAATAGATGACACCGAAAGGAATCACGACATCGAAAGCGAGCTCTGAACCTTCGTTTGCGTCGCCAGCCGCGAGCTTCGACACTCGAAATAGTGTGGCGTCGTTTTTTCCATGAGCAGGAAAATGGCTGATGGCGATTTTAATTGACAATCAGGCATATTAATAAAAGGGTGATATCACTATTAGTTAAGGATTTAATAATGGCGGTGATAAGCAGGAACAACATCTGGAATTCCTTCAAGATAGTTCTCTTTATTGTTGCGATCCTCTGGGGAATCCTCCTCGTCGGATATGTGTATCCACTTGAAAATTTCGGCATACGCCCGCGGACGGTGTCTGGACTGCCGGGCATTCTGTTTGCTCCCTTCATCCATATCGACATGAATCACCTCATAGCCAACTCGATAAGCCTGCTCATACTGGGATCGATATTTTTAACCATGGAAAGGAAGCTTTCCTTTCTTATTGTTCTCCAAATTATCATTCTGGGCGGATTCGGCACCTGGCTCATCGGCCGTTCGGTTTATACGCACATCGGCGCCAGCGGCGTCATATACGGGATTCTCGGGTATCTGCTTACCACGGGCATATTCACCAGGAACATCAAGACCATCATTGTTTCGATTCTTATATTACTGATATACCGCGGCGCGATCTGGGGCATCTTTCCGACTGAAGGTTTTGTTTCATGGGAGAGCCACCTATGCGGGTTCCTGTCAGGAATCATCTCCGCGAAGCGGTATTCAAAACGAAAAATATAGGCCGCCGCGTACCTTACCGGGTATTTTCAAGCACCCGCTTCCGGTCCGGTAAAACAGTGACGTGATAGCAGCGCTGGCGTTTTTCAAGAATGGCGTAAATGACGCCCTCGGCCTGGATCTGGACCAGTGTTTCCATAAGAACCGACCGCAGCTGTCTGCGCAAAGCATCGCCCAGAAGGAACCCCATCCTGCTGCGCAGCTTGTCCAGGATCGCCTTCGACACGGCATTCGACGATACGGGACCGGGTAGCACGATGAAATAATCATCGAAAAAAATATCAAAGCTGACCCCATGGCTGTGCGTGGTGTTGATGACCGCGTGATCGTTACTTTCCCGAAGGTCGTCCTGATACGACGCCGGGCGGAGCAGGGAGGACAGGGCGATCTTCACTGGCGGGAGGCTCTCCCTGAGGCCGATGTTCTTCCGGAGCCGTTCGGTGATCAGGGTGAGCCCCCGGGCCGCATGCGGCGCAAGTACCCGGTATTTATCCCTGACATTGTAAAAATAGTACAGCTTGTCCGGATCCGTTTCCAGCGTAACGAGCGTGCCGTTTTTGACCAGACCCGGTATTTCGCTGTCTTCCTTCACCGGAGCAATTCCCGATCTCAGGGCCGCCTCCCGGTGGGCCGGGAACAGGTAGGTCCTGAGTTTCTGCTCAAGCAGGGGAGTGGCGTAATCTTCATAGAGTGGGATACTCTCAATATAACCGCGTTCAACCTTTCGTACCGTATCAAGAAAGACAATTACATCACGCGTGACGTTTTTATAATAGTAGCGGTAACTTCCATACAACGAGATGAATGAAACGGCGGCAGCGGCCATGATGCCCATCAATGCACTACTTCTATGACTGAATGTCCCGAATGTTTTCATCAGGTATTCTTCTCACATGATCTGATACACCGAGGTCATGAACCGGGTTGGTCTCATCACCGTGCCGTTACGCCCCGCATCAGCATTGACGGGTTGTCAGATACCGGCAATGCCCATCCTTGATGGGGTGGATTAAATCATACATTATAACGGTGTCAATCGATAAAATGAGGGCATATGTCGAGTGGATGTTTGTATGCCTTTAATTGACGAACCTTTCTCGCTTTAAAAAACTGGATCATTGTTGAAGATACGAAAATAATTTTTCATCAGAGCACGCACCTATATGAATTTGAAATGTATTGTTACATTTTCTTGATTTTTTTTATTGAAAATGCAAAATATTATTATACATTGGGTGTAACGCATATTGAAACAAAATCTGGCGTTTCCAGTTTAAAAGGATATCGATGGCATTTTTTATAATACCCGGATTTAAGGGGAATATATACGCGCCTTATGCCCGCCATGAGAACAATAAAAAGCATGACTGTGAAGATTGTTATGCCTGCACTATGTGCAGCGACGAGCGGTGTGAAATATGCATGAGGGGCGGAACCTGTGATAGAAAGAATAAAGGACGTAATGCTGAATCAAATTAGAGTGCGTCACAATACAGGGGATGTGCTTTTTTATATTCAAATATGCGGAAAATCTCAAAATTGATTTTTTTTAAGATAAGTAATATATGGTTTATTTTTTGATGATGGAATATCGATATTAAGACTGATAAATGTTTTGAGTGTTTCCGGTGTGCTAAATGGGAAAAAATATTGTTTACTACCAGAACGGCGAAAGAATTATCGAAGCGGGAAGCAATGAGACCAGGATGTATATTATTCTCGAGGGAGAGGTCCAGATATCACTATCCGATAAGATAGAGAGAATCATAGTAGCTAAATTTAAAAAGGGAGATTTTTTCGGAGAAATATCCCTTTTCACGAATACCCCCCGGAGCGCCACCGCAACAGCCGTTGGGAATGTCAAGCTCGCATTTATCGATAATGATGAACATCTGAGGGAATTCCTCATTAAAAACCCGGTCTTTGCTGCGAAAATGGTTCATACCCTGGCAAAGAGACTTGCCAAGACGGACGAGATCCTGGTCGGTAAAATAAGCGAACTGAATCGGATTAAGATAACGCGCGACATATAATACATTCCCCACGTGCACGCAATTTTTTTTCAACTTCTCTGTAACAACAATAGCTGACCTGTATCTTATTAAACAGATTCAGATTTTTCATAAATTCTCCAAATTTTTATGAGTTCTGAAACAAAAAGCCCATTGCAGGGCTTTTTCCTTAGTATCATATTCGGTCAACGATAAGGCCACCCTTCGACATGCTCAGGGTGACCTCGACATGATTTGAACCGGAGGTGCTTATGAAAAAGCCAATCGTTCTTGCAGCGGTAATCATGATTGCAGCGGTCTGCTGTGAAGTCTCGTGTAAAAGAAATCAATTGAATGATCTGGAGTATCTGGATATCAGCACCTTGAGCTGGCTGCAGGCAACGGTGAAGAAAAAGAACGGCGAAGCTGTTCTCTGGTTCCAGGTCTTCGACAAAGACGGTGACGCTGCGACAATCGACAGCTATAAGACCTCCGCCGACAGGTTGGACGAGTATCCGGCCAAAATATTCGAGAATAAATGGATATGGATGCTGGTGAACGACCGGATCGAGATACGGCTCATGGCTGACGAAACTGCGAAGGACTACCAGGACACTGAAAAGCTCAAGAAATTCATGCACGCCTTCGATATTCCCGAAATGGAGAAGATCACCGGCCCGAAGCTTGTCGGCAAAGATCTCATGAAGTTTATTCCAAAGCTGGGAAACAACAAATAGAGATAGGCGAACCCACGCTTGTTTTTACGAAGATGCCATGAGACGCAAAATATCCTATAATCAATATAAATATATTCTCTTCGTCGTTCTCGCGCAGCCCTTCCTGGGATACCTGATACAGCTGCGCGGGAAGATCGCCGATTCATACACGGTGCGCGGGTATCAGGACGCGCTCCTGGCGCTGTTCATCTGCAGTGCCATAGCGTTTGTCGCGAGCTTTAAGGTAAAAGAAACGATGAAGCGGTAAATCCCCGCCGGTACGAGCATATTCGTCCATGATCATGCTTCTTGAAATTTAAGCATAAATTCCACGCGCCGCTTCCCGATACTTAATATCGAGGATCCATCCATGCGAATCAGCGCGGTAAGCCTTCTGGCTGCAATACTGTTAATCAATAATGCGTCGGCCGATCTTGTTGATGAGGGGACTATGCGCGGACAAAACCGCATCGTATTCCCTGATGGCTCGATTTATATCGGCGGGCTTGAAAAAGGTAAAAAACAGGGCAGCGGGATATTCCTTTGGGCGGACGGGGCGGAGTACCGGGGTGGCTTCATGAACGGCGAGGCGCACGGAACGGGGCTCTACCTGTATCCTGACGGCAGACGGAAACGGGTCGTCCATAACAACGGGAGGCTGATCGATGCGAGAATGCTCAGTAATGTTGTAATGATGGGCGGATGCGTGTTCGGAGAATATTACCGCAATGGGAGGTACACCGGATGGTACAAGGGAGACCGCATACAGGGGTATGTCCCCCACGGCAGGGGCGTGATGCGTTATGATAACTTTTCAATCTATTCCGGACAGTGGGAGGAGGGGATAATGCACGGTAATGGAATAATATCATGGGCCGATGGATCGTCATATGCCGGACAGTGGGTTCGGGGGAAACGGACCGGTAACGGTACCTACGTATGGCCCGGCGGCGACCGATACCGCGGGGCATGGAAGGATAACCAGATGTGCGGACCGGGGACCTATTTTTACCGTGATGGGAAAGTTGTCACCGGAATCTGGAAGGAAGCTGTCATTCAAGCAAGCGAGTAACACTAATTTCGTACGCCTGAAGCCGCCGTCATATCAGAATATTTCAGGAAAAATTAATCATCGTCTTTACGACTTTTTCGACGCGATTCGTAAACGCCCTGCCATGATATTTTCGCGTTTCTGATATAATATCATCCAGGCTGACGCCGCAGCGTACCGCGGAACAGACGAGTTCCGAGTACTTCATGATATTCATGCTGGAAAAGCGTTTGGGGCTCATATCTGACCTGCCGATCTGTATTTGCTATTAATATCGGCACGGGTTCTCAGTTACGCAATATTATTTTATTGTTGCACTCATTTTCAATAAATGAACTTTCCCGTTCTCAGGAAGGAGATGACATTGTCAATCACCCGCTTCTGGAACAGGAGCATGGTGTGCTGTCCGGGGATGATAATATGGTCCTTCATTCCCTCGAGCTTTGTTTCAGACACCGCGACCGTTGCGTCATTATCGCCGGGTATGAAGGGATTAAGCCCTCGTGTACTGCCGGTGCCGCCTGATATGATACCGAATTCGCAGGGAGGTGGCTGATTCGGGCGGTATTTGAGGGAATATTGCATTTCTTCACCGGATACGCCAAGCAGGTATTTCATAGCGGGAATGTTCTTGACCAGCGTGCGGCCCCACATCGAGCCCTGGTTGGGCGGCGCTATCATCACAAATCGCCCCAGGTTTTTTACTTTATTTTCTGCGAGGTAATATCGGACAACCAGCGTCCCCAGGCTGTGGGTAACAAAATTGACAGATGTGGCACCGGGGGGGACCTTTTCCATGATCACCGCGTCAAGATTTTTCGCCACGGTCTGTATGGATTGCTCGCGGCTGTCATAGCCGAAGTTTATCACGCGGTATCCGTTCCGGGAGAGGGCGGTGGCAATTTTAGACATTGCCCGTGGACCGCTCAGGAGGCCGTGGACAAGGATTACCCATTGGTCCTTTGATGACTCTTTCCGCATACGGTTGAAACGCGCTGTAGCTTTCATGGTGTTTGATCCAACGGCATATACCGTGGTTTCATGGCAGAATATGCAAATCAGAATAATGCTGGCAAGTATTTTAATCATATCATTAACGGTCATGCGTCGAAAACTGAGGGGACGTTCGTAAATCAATCATCAAAGTTCAATAGATTAGAATAATATTCGAGAAAAGAGATACATTTTTTATTTATGGTGATTTCGTCTCTTTTAATTTTCACGATCTTCCGCCTCTTCAATATTTCGAGGGAGATCCGGGCGATATTTCTCGCTTCATTCACGCCCATGAAATCCTCCTCGAATGATACCAGCTCTTTTTTACGGTCACTCTTTTCATCTTGCAGATGCTCCATGGTCTGCTGGTAGCTCTGGAACGCCCTGCCGATGATGATGCGCCGCTTTCTGCTTTTCAGCAGCCGGTTGATCTCTATGATTTTATTGATGAGCGTGTTGCGGTCGAAGCTGTCTCGGTTTATCAGCATGATCGCCTTGGCGGTGAGGCAGACCGGCGTAACCGGCACCACGTCGCCTATCTTTTTTAAAAGATCGTCGGCGAGTTCCTTGACATAGGAAAGGCGTTCGTGCCGGTTCACGGAAAAGAAATTTTTATGTTTCTTTAAAAATTCCGAAACCGGGACAGGGTCGCCGAAACTTACGCTGGCATAGCCGTGCTGTCTGAGCCTGCCCGTGATATAGCGGAAGAAGTTGAAGATCAGAAGGATCGGGGCCTTGATCAGAATGCGGAACAGGGAGGAAATGTTCTCCCGGAAGCCGGACTTCTCCCTGTTTTCCTTCCATTCTCCGATGAGTACACGGTCCTCCAGGACCCAGTCGTAGTTGATGCCGACCGGCACAAACACTATTTCATTCTTGAATTCAGGGTGGTTCTTAATCTTGACGATATAGTCAAGCAGTCCGATCTTTGAATCCCGGAATCTCCCGTCCCGCGTGAGGCCGCCCTCGATGAAGATGCCCTGCGTGATTCCCTGGCGGCTTATCATCTGGATATATTTCTCCAGGACAAGATGGTACAGCGTATTCCGGTACTGCCGCCTCAGGAAATACGCGCCGAAAGACTTGAATATATATTCCAGTGGCCATACGCGCGCCCATTCGCCCACCGCGTAACTGATGGATATGTTCTGGGCCAGCATGAAAGCCACCAGAACGTAATCCACGTTGCTCCGGTGGTTCATGACGAATACAACCGCGCAATCCTTGGGTATCTTGCTTATTTTCTCCGCGTTCTCATGGTCAATGACGACCTCATAAATCGTGTTGAGGAAAAAGTTTGCGATCCAGTATCCTATTTTATAATAGGAGAGGAGGTTGAAAAAGGGGACGATTTCCTCGATATACTGTTCCACCAGATCGTCAACCTGTTGGATGTTGAGCCCCTTCTCGCGGGCGTGCACCAGGATGGCGCTGTGGATATCGTCATCGTTCATGAGTTCCTGCTTGACGATGAACTTATTCATGAACTTGTACGTATCGAGCTTGATGTTGTATTCCCGTATGTACTGCCGTACCGAGGTGTAGAGTCGCTTCAGGATCTTGTCCTTGATTATAAAGCGGATGACTTCATATGCCAGGATGATCCCGAGGCCGATGAAGAAATATGACAGTATCGTTCCGAGCATGATGCACCCAATAGCAAACGTACAAGACTATGAGAATAGAATATTCACATGCAATCAAAAAGTCAACATATATTGCCGGAGAAGTTAATCATCGGTGGAGCAGGCTCGCAGACCAGAGAAAAAATGCTTGCTATCGATGTGAGAATTGTTAGCATGCGGTTCAATTTAACGAAGGAGTTTGAAATGCCAACCTCACTGACGAAAGATGAAAAAATTGTCCTCATAGCGGTCATGAAATATATTGTGAGCACTGACGGCATCATCACCGATCGTGAAATCGACGACATCAATGACATAGCCGAAGAAAAGGGATTCGAAGATTTCCAAACATTATTCAACGAGGTCGATCGGATCATCCGTTCTCTCGAAGATCTGAAAAATATGATACATAAGGTCGATAATGTCGAGAGCAGGAGTACAATTTTCAAGCATGCGGTTGAGTTCTCCCGCGCCGATGCCGATATCAACCCGCATGAGGTCGAAATATTGCAGTATATGAGTACGGTGTGGAAGATCAGTCTTACATCATTGCTCGAAGAGGGTTGATCGGGCGATTAGTTGGATAATATTCTTTTGTTTGCCAAACATTTGTTGACATAATTATTATGTCATATATACTGTGTCTCGGTTATCTATTTCGTGGGCCGCTAAAGGCGAAATATTGCATCGGGGACATAGTATATGGATTATATAAAGCGCTTCATCGAATCGGAATTCAGCGGTGAGCTGAGAGCTCATTTCAGAATAGAGCGGAAGGACGGGGGTTTCACAGATTTCCCGGAAAACCTCAATCCGGCGATACAAAAGATCCTCGCCGAGCAGGGAATCACCAGACTCTACACCCATCAGTCCGAGGCGTTCAAATCAATAGAACAGAATCGTAACACCCTGGTCGTTTCCCGCACGGCCAGCGGTAAAACATTGTCGTTTTTCCTGCCAATAATCAATGAGTATCTGCGTGAGGAGCAGCCCTTTTCGGTCATGCTGCTGTATCCAACCAAGGCCCTCTCCCGCGACCAGGAGAACACCTTTGGAAAACTGATGGAAGTGGTGCTGAAAAGCGGGAAACTCGGCACGTTCGACGGTGACACGCCGCGCGACGAGCGGGAGCGCATACAGCGCTCCGCTGATTTTGTCGTGACCAATCCTGACATGCTCCACAGCGGAATACTCCCGAACCACAACCGCACCTGGCGCAATTTCCTGTCCAGGCTCCGGTATATCGTGGTCGACGAGGTACACATATACCGGGGCGCCTTCGGCTCCCATGTCGCAAATGTGTTCAGGCGGCTGCAGCGCGTGTGCGCCATACACGAAAGCAGCCCTGTTTACATCTGCTCCTCGGCGACGATCCGTAATCCGGCCGAACACGCGCGCCTGCTGTTTCACCGCGAATTCGAAGTCATCGACAATGACACCTCGCCCCAGCCGGAAAAAAATTTTTATTTCATAAATCCCACTCTGGAAGAAAGCCACGGTTTTGCGCGGTACCGTAAAGGGCCTGCGTCCGTGTCGATCCCGCTCATCCGCGAAGCGGTGCGGAGAAAGATACGCACCATCTGCTTCTGCCGGGCGCGGCAGGAGGTGGAGCGCCTCTACCGCGCCGTGACCGATGATTATCCGGAGCTCAGGTCCGCGGTCAAACCGTACCGGGGCGGCCTGCTTCCGAATGAGCGGCGGCAGATCGAGCGCGATCTGGCCGGCGGCAGGCTCCGTGCCATCATCACCACGAACGCCCTTGAGCTGGGCATCGATATCGGCGATCTCGACCTGTGCATACTTTCGGGCCATCCGGGAACCATCGCCAGTTTCTGGCAGCAGGCGGGTAGGGTTGGACGCAAGGGAAAGGCGCCGGTCATCGTGTATGCTGCCAAGGACCGTCCCATAGACCAGTACCTGGTGCACCATCCGGATTTCGTCACCACCACGCCGGTGGAGCAGGCGCTTCTCAACCCGGACAACCCCTATATTCTTCTCCAGCATCTTCCCTGCGCGGCACAAGAGCACCCGCTTCGCGATATCGAGGTAGACTTTGATCAGGCAATATACGCGGAGGCGCTTGCCGTCCTCAAAGACGAAAAGGCGATTGTGCCCTATCATGATTCGTACCGGTATGCGCTCCAGGATTATCCGGCGCGGGGCGTAAACATACGCGGCATGACCGATTACAACGTCGAGATATACTGCGGCACGGAAATCATCGGAGAGCTGGACCCGATCGGAGCGCGCGGCACGCTGTACAAGGACGCCATCTATCAACACCTGGGCCGAAAATACATGTCCATGGAGCTGGACCTGGACAAGAAGCTGTGCCGGGTGGAGCCGGCGGACGTTGACTATTATACCGAAGCGGTCTGGGAGGGACGGGTGGACCTGATAGAATCGGAGGAGATACATCTCTTCAACGGCGCGCGTATCGAGTTCGGCGCAATCAGGGTCAACAAACAGCCGAAGCTCTACAAAAAGATCCGGGAGCGCACGTTCGAAAATATCGGGTACGGCCCCATTACGCTGCCGGCTTTTGAATACGAAACGACCGGTATCAACATCGTGGCGCCGCCGGAATGGCTGGCAGCAATGGAGGGATTGAACAAGCTTTACGCCGGCGCCGCGTATTTCGGGCTGAACTATATATTGCGTCACGCTGCCACGGTGTTCTGCATGTCCGACATCAAGGACATCAATACCGACATCTCCCTGTACGAGGCCGAGCCGGGCAAATGGCGAAGCGCTCTTTACCTCTATGATGCTATAGAGGGAGGCGTCGGCTACGCGGAGAAGATTTTCGAGCGCATCGAAGAAGTCCTGCGCTTCTGCATGGATATCATCATGAACTGCGAATGCGCTCACGGATGCCCGTCGTGCGTACCGCCGCTCCCGCCGGGCGTTGACAGCAGGGACCTGGAGGATTTTCTCATCGAGTCGAACGCGGCTGTTGAATGCACCGGGAGCCTCCTCACGGCCCTGCTGGAGAACCGGATCGAAAAGCCCGACATCACCGTCAGCAGAACCCCCCTGGTCGCGCGGGAGGCGCCTCCTGAGGACATCGAGATGAAGCGGCTTAACCAGAAACTGAACCGGGCTGCCCGGATCCTCCGCGACAAGCGGGAGCGGCTCCATTGATCCGGGGCTGTTTTCGACACGTCCGGGGAGTGGGGCCCTTTCGCGAAGCGGTTTTACGGGAGCGCGGTTTTGTCTCCTGGGACGATTGCCTCACGCGAGACGGTGAAATCCCCTTTAACGGGAAACGGCGGAAAGCGTTTCTCGATGAGATCCGGAAAAGCATCCAAGCCCGTGATGATCGGAATATTGATTACTTCACTTCAACATTTCCCACGGCGGAACACTGGAGGATACTCGGTTCCTATTTCGGGGACGCGACCTTCATCGACGTGGAAACGACCGGGCTGTCCTGGCATTACAGCCATGCCTCGGTCATAGCCGCCTATCACCGGGGCGCTCTTTTTACCTTCGTATACGGCGAGAATATTGACGACTTTCTCTCGCTGGCCGATGAAGCCCGGCTCCTAGTGACCTTTAACGGCACCTGCTTCGACATTCCATTCCTGGAAAAGACGTTTAATATTCCTTCGATCGGAAGGCCCCATGTTGATTTGCGATGGGTCGCCTGGCACCATGGCTACCGGGGCGGGTTGAAGTCGATCGAACGCCGTATGGGGATCCGCCGCCCGCCATCCATTGACGGCATAGACGGTATTGAGGCGGTCGACCTCTTTTTCCAGTGGCAGCGGGGAGACGCGTCATCGCGGGATCGGCTGGTGAGCTATTGTTCCGCCGACGTTCTGTCGACCTACCTCGTGGCCGAGCGGTTGCTGCATCGGTCGGGCTGCGTAATCAGTCAATCGAATCCGGATGATTTTTTTGCAGCGCGGGTATCATGACGGAGATGACGAGCAAAGAAATGCTTTCTGATCGATACATATCGCGCGTCTATAAACGCACGATGTCCGCAAACCCCTCAAGTCCGGCGAGCTCGGTCCGCGCAGCGTCGACGAATCCCGCTGCCACGCGGATGCACACGCCGCAGTCGGCGCTGATATGACGCGGAACGGGGATCAGCTTGTGCGGCACGCCCTTCTTCTTCAAAACCGAGACCGCCCACATGGTCTGGTTCACGGACTTGAACAGCACGGCGTGATATGATCCCGCCTCTTTCATATCGTAATCGTGGACCCGGCTCCGAGCATCAATTCTTTTATGTCGTACATGTTTGATACGGCGCCCGCTTTTAGCTTGTCTTTCATCTTAAAATAATCGAGACAGGTTCCGCAGGCAAGTATTTTAGCGCCTTTCAGCTCAAGATTCTTGATATCGTCGATTATCTCGGAACCTTCGACCACGAGTTTAACGCCGCTGTTGAAAAATATGATTGCGTCCGGCACCGGCGGGGTCTCCGCGAGGGTGTGGAAAAAGCTCTTGATGAGGATGCGGCCGAGCTCGTCATCGCCGTTGCCCATGACGTCCTGCGATATTGCCAGAACCCGGGTGCCCGGTTCTGCGCAGGAATAGACAGGTTCAGGGTTTCCGGCGGCGGACGGCATTGGTCCGGAACCGGTTTTTTCGAGATGAAGGTATATGCCGTCCGACTTTTTTTCCTCTGACACCGAACAGCCGAGGCTCTTCGCCATGCGGCGTAAGTTTTCCACCGCAGTCTGGTTATCGACGATGGCGACTATATCGGAATGGGCCTCCAGCGCCCTGCGCGCGTTGATGACCGGCTGCGGGCAGGCAAGGCCCCTTGCGTCCACGACCTGTTTCATATTATTCTCCAATAAATAGTGTAATGAGCTGACTGCCGGTGATGAATCGTGGAAGCACCGGAGGACGCTCCGAGTTTATTGTATCATCTCAAGCAATGCGCCGATGCGTGTCCTGAGCTGTCCCGCATCCTCGGATGAATAATCGGTCACGATCTTCAAAAACGGAAGCTTGTGCTTGTCCGTAACATGCTTTTCGACTTTGAGCGATTCGATATTGTATGAATGGCAAGCGTGAAGAACGACATCAATGACCGCATCGGGATTGAAGGCTTCAATCATGCGGCTCAATTCTTCAAGGCGACGGCTGTTGGGCGTCATGCAGGCGCACGGGATGTCGAGATAACGCCTGGCAATCGCGCGGATGGGGTCGCCGGTGTTTTCCTCGATGCGGTTTGTGAAGGGTTTCATGCCGGTGCAGGAGTCGATGGCGACAATTACACCGCCTTCATCTTCTATCGCCTTGAATACTTTCATAGAGTCTCCGGCAACGGGACAGCCGGTGATAAGGATCCGGGGGGCTCCTTTTTTGCCGATATAGTGTCCCTTTTCCCTCCGATCCTCAAGGATGCTGATTTTTTCCTCCAGGATCGGATTCAGCTCGTGTCCGCCAAGCGGCGTGGCGAGGAACACGATATCGAGCATTTCCTGCCAGCTCAGTACCGGCGGATTGCAGGCCGCGTACGCAAAAAGCCTCATGACGAGACCGTTCTTCTTGTTGGAATCCTGAATTGCTCCTTCAATATCGGCATCGGTTATGTTTCTGTTAAAGGTCTTCTCAAGGAATTGTTTGAGGCGGATAATGACAGCCGTCCAGTGGGCCATCGCTTCTTCGTGCTGCGGAACCTGGGGAAGGTCCATGACAAAAAGGGGGCGCTTGTCGGCAATGAGTTCGAACATCTTTTTTTTACCGTCGCAGGTGGTTTCCGCTATGACCGCCTCTGATATGGAGAAAAACGGACAGCTGTCCCCTTGGATGAAGCCGTAGCTTGACTTTATGAGGGGGCAGAGGTTGGCCGGAAGCGCGGCCTCGGCTGTGGCGATGGTGCTGTTTGCGAACGCGCAGAGAACAGCCGGTTTAATCCCCATGGCGCGGGCGATTTCAAGGGGCGCGTAACCGCAGTACGTACCCACAACTGGATATCCATTATCTTTTAACTTCAACAATTGAGCCAGGATACGCTTGGCAGGAGCGCCGATGAATTCGTCATTAAAAAGAGGTTCACTATTCATGTTATAATCCTTGTGAGATATGAATATGCAATAAATCGAGTTAGAGACTGTCTAACGAGTTCCCCCCAAACCCCCCAACGGGGGGGCTTTTCAAGCTAAACTAAGGCTAAAAGGTCCCCCTCTGGGGGATATAGGGGGCTTTCGAGACAGCCTCTTCTTAAACTATTTTGAATTTGTATTAATTTTAAGACTCATTGTTTTGTCAACTATTAATATTTTAAATACTTAATATTCATAATATTAATAATAAATCTAACGCAATTATACTAAAAATTTGTTGACTATTTTTATTTAAATAGCATATACTGCTTTGTACATTCCTGGTCACGCACGGGTCGGCGAGTAAACAGGGTATCCATGGAGTGCAGAAAAATAATACATATCGACATGGACGCATTTTACGCATCGGTCGAACAGCGTAACAACCCCTCCCTGAAAGGCAAGCCGGTGATCGTTGGCGGCGATCCGCACAGCAGGGGCGTTGTCGCCGCCTGCTCCTACGAGGCGCGGAAGTACGGGATTCATTCAGCCATGGCGTCCAGCATGGCATACCGGCTCTGTCCCAGCGCCATATTCATATCCGGAAATTTTGATGAGTATATATCGGTATCCGAGCAGATACGGGAAATTTTCAATGAATACACCGACCTGGTTGAGCCGTCATCGCTGGATGAGGCCTACCTTGACGTCACCGAAAACAAGATGGGCTGCCAGTCAGCTACATTGATCGCGCAGGAAATCCGAAAGAAGATTTACGATAAGATTCAACTGACCGCATCGGCCGGCGTCTCATACTGCAAATTCCTCGCCAAAGTGGCTTCCGATTTTCGCAAGCCGAACGGGATAACCGTGATCACGCCGGACGACGCCCCGGATTTCATAGGCCGGCTCCCGATCGGCAAGTTTCACGGTATCGGCAAGGTCACTGAAAAGAAGATGCTCGAACTGGGAATAAAAACAGGGGCGGATTTGAAAAAGGTTTCACGCGACGCCATGACGAGAATGTTCGGCAGGGCCGGCGAGTATTATTATGACATCGCCCGCGGACTTGATGACAGCCCCGTAGAGCCCGATTGGGTGCGGAAAAGCTTAGGCAAGGAAATAACCCTCGATAAGGATATCGACGACGTGGACGGCATGATAGGCGTACTGAAATCCCTGGCGGGCAGGGTGACGCGCTCCTTACAGGAAGACGAGGCGAAAGGGAGAACCGTCACGCTCAAGGTTAAGTTCGCGGATTTCACCAGTATTACGAGAAGCATAACGACCGCGGACCATATCGACAGTTGCGATATCATCTTGATGCACGCCACCAATCTTCTCGCCAAGACAGAAGCCGGCGTAAAAAAGGTCCGCCTCCTGGGAATATCCATCTCCAATCTTGATACCGAGGCTCAGGAATGCGGCGAACGGCAGCTTTTGCTCCCCTTCGCCCTGTAACGTTCCCGCGCCTCATCCATGGCTTTCCGGCACTAGAAGGTAACGGAAAGGCCGATGAGGGTATACATGGTAAGGCCGATGGCGACTTTGTTGTAGTCATCGACGCCCAGAAACAGACCGAAATTGACATGGTCGATGTTTAGTAGATCTGGATAAATGTTGAGCCGCATCTTGTAATTTTCAGTTCCGTTCAGGATGAGCGACGCCAGCAGGTTGCCGTTCCGGTCGTAAAAAATAGCGCCGCAGGTTCTGAAATTTTTCACCGCGTCCGCGCCTTTTCTCTGGCGGTCGGGATTGAAGCCCTTCACGATCGCGACGCCGGCGCAGAATGTGATCCAGTCGGTATCGTTGACCCTGAACCCGAACCCTCCGAGTTCATGGTATCCCATCATGAAGAAAAACCGCACCATTTTCTTGTAAATGAAGGGCCGAATGACATAATTGCACGAAGCGTTATATATCCTTGTTTTCCTCACGTCGAACATCGGCTGGCCCATCCAGTTTCTCAGCTGAAAGAAATCGTGGAAGAAGATGGTGACGGCGTCGCTCATAAAGAGCAGTTTGCCGATGACGTCAAAAAAATAGAGGTCGGCGATATGGTCGTGGCTGGTAAGATTTTTATTGGAGGTTTCCAGTGCTTCATTGCTGAAATGCGCGAGATAGCAGGTAAGAAAGGAGAGGAAGTATGCGGCCGGTATGCCGTTGTAGGTGTACCATTCCGCGATCATCCGAAAATCGTATCCGCCCCCTATGACGTGAAGAAGGTAGTTCGGGACTGCCCGGGTGGATGTCCATTCATCAAGAAAGAATTTCTTGAAGCCGCCGTCTTTCTTGATGTTTGATATAGGATCGATGGTCTTGTTTATTACCTTTTCATACTTTCCGAAATAATCATGCTGCTTGAAGGCTGTCGGTACCTGGGCGCTGTCGAAAGCCGAATTGAAGTAAAAATTAACAGGCAGGAGAAGGTTGCTCGGGGTCCTTTTTTCACCGGTATAGATTAGATATTTCTTATACCCGGCGTCATCGTTCTGATTCTCCCGTTCCACATTCTTCTCGCAGAAAGCCGACGATGAGGGGTCGAGCAAAACGATGGTGATCGTGGATATGATGATGATCTTTGTTAATGCCGTACTGTACATTTCAGTCGGGATATCGCTCAGAATTCAAGGGTATTGACCGCCCGGGGAAATGGTATGACATCTCGAATATTCTGCATGCCGGTGATAAATTGTATCAGCCGCTCGAAACCCAGCCCGAATCCGGAATGGGGCACGGTCCCGAAGCGGCGGAGATCGAGATACCACCAGTAGTCATCCGGGTTGAGGCCACATTCGACAATTCTCTTTTTAAGCTTTTCATAGTCGGCTTCCCGCTCGCTGCCGCCGACGATTTCACCCAGCCGGGGCACCAGGATATCCATGGCCCGAACGGTTTTATTGTCGTCGTTCACTTTCATGTAGAAGGCCTTTATCTCCTTCGGGTAGTCTGTGATAATGACCGGCTGCTTGAAAATATTTTCCGTCAGGTACTTTTCGTGCTCGCTCTGCAGATCGATTCCCCAGGCGACCGGGAATTCAAAATTTGCTTTTGACTCTATCAAGCGATTGACGGCCTCCGTGTAGCTTATTCTCATAAATGTGCTTGTTATGATATGCCGGAGATTGTCGACAACGCCCTTGCTGATGCGCGAATCGAAGAAATCCATATCATCGGGGCAGTTGTCCAGGACGTATCGGAATATGTATTTCAAGAATTCCTCCGCTACGTCCATATTGCCGTGAATATCGCAGAATGCCATTTCAGGTTCTATCATCCAGAACTCGGCGAGATGCCGCGATGTGTTTGAATTTTCAGCGCGGAAGGTGGGGCCGAAGGTATAAATTTTTTTCAAGGCGCATGCGTAGGTTTCGCCTTCCAGCTGGCCGCTCACCGTGAGAGACGCCTTCTTGCCGAAAAAATCCTGCGAAAAATCGACCTGTCCGTCCCTGACGGGGACCTGTTCCAGCGGGAGCGTGGTAACCTGGAACATTTCACCGGCTCCCTCACAGTCGCTACCGGTAATTATCGGGGTATGTACATAGATGAATCCGCGTTCGTTGAAAAAACGATGGATGGCGAAGCTCAAGGCGCTCCGCACCCGCGCGACTGCGCCGAATGAATTCGTCCGGGGGCGGAGGTGGGCGACCTCCCGCAGAAATTCAAATGAATGGCGTTTTTTCTGGAGAACATATTCATCGACAGAAGCCGGGCCGAGGAGAGTTATCGATTCGGCCCTGAGCTCAACCGCCTGGCCCTGGCCCGGCGATTCGATGCATTTCCCCGTAATGACGACGCTGCTTCCGGTGGTCATTTCTTTTGTAATCGCATTGTATCCGGGAAGATTTTCATCGATGATGACCTGGAGATTCTTAATGGTGGAGCCGTCGTTTAATTCAAGAAACGTGACGCCTTTGGATTCGCGTTTGGTACGTATCCATGCTTCAACGGTGATGTCATGGTCCATCGGCGGTTTTGCGAGTATATCATTAATATCGTTCTTAACCATATTTCACTCCGCCATTGCGGCAGGCATGGATATTTTAACAGGCGTATCCAAAAATCGTTTTTTTTGAAAATTAATCAATAAAAAAATCGGGACGGCGTACCAATTCCGTTTCTCAGAACAGATACAATGGATGCGAGTCGGGGTTTTTTCCGAAAAAGGTTACATCATCGATTTTTTTGATTTTTTCTCCGCGAAGGAGGGAATAGAGGGTCCGCTCAATCCCGATTCCGCCGCCCATGGTGTCCGGAAAGACCGGCGAGCCGTCGCTGTTCTTCATAGACGCGAAATACAGGAAGGGGCCGTAACCTCCCAACTCGTTTATATTTTCAATATTGCCGCCCCGGATGACCGGCGGCACCGGCAGAACCTTGTTGTCGATAATGCGCGCGATGATAGGTTCGAAGAGCCACTCGCGGATGGCGCCGGAAAGTATTTCCTTCGCCGGACTATGGCGGCCGGATGCGGCGTCGATGCTCTTGGCGCAAATATCGTAATTGAATATGGTGTCCGAACTGATTTTCTGCGGATCGATTTTCTTTCCGTGCGGGAGGAGATAGGGGTACACCAGGTCATAGTTCTCGCGAAGCAGGCCCGTGACCCAGAAAAATTGTGATGCTATTTCTTCCCCGGCCAGTTCCTCGAAGCCGCGCGCGCCGTACTTTTTAACGCAGTCGTCCTTCCTGAAGGAGGGGAACGGGGTCTTCGGCACCTCAAGAATAACGCCGAGTTTATTCAAGCTGTCGGCGTTCCTTTTGTTAATCTCCTCGCAGGCGGCGACGATCATCCGCTCGAAAAAATTCATGATGACCTTCATGTCTTCGTCCAGGATTTCCGAAACCCGTTCGTGGTCGTTATAGTAATCGTCGAGAGTGAGCCCGCGGTTCCGCCGAATCTCGACGTCGATCTGCGAAAAATCGGCAAGGTAGCGCGCCCGCTGCGTCCGCATGGGGCTCTCGATCTCAAGCCGGATGTTCGGCGAATCCACGAATATGCCCTTGATGCCGGGGTTGGAGCAGGCCAGGAACTTGCTGTAAATCATGCTGTGGGTGGTGAGATAGGTGTGCCCCTTGTACTGAATGGACGGCGTGTGTTCGATATCGTGCGCCAGGGGGTCGGTTATTATACTCAGCATCACTTTCTCAAGGTTGAATAGTCCTTCGGCGATCAAGAACCGGGTGACGGCGTTGACGAAGCTGGTCCTGATTGCCGATGCATGGTATAGCTCGTCGGATATCCACTTGTTCAGGTAATGCTCTCTGATGTAATCCTCCAGCGTAGAGCCGCTTTCATTGATGGCGGATTGGAACCGGTACAGGCTTTCGCCTATTATCTTGATATTATCTTCCATGGGTTTAATCCATACTATAATTTGAGAGGCGGAACCTCGAATAAAATTAGCGTGACTAAAGCACCGTGAAAGTTTATAATATTCTTGTCAAATATTATTTTATCAGCACTCATTCAGCCGATTTTACAAGTGCGTAACATGGAATTGGAAATATATCTTGCATGTTATGAATATCATATAATAATTTACAATATCGATAGGGGCATCATAACGAAAGAAATGAAGCATATGGATAACAACAGACTGCTGATTAAAAATCTGGATTATCAAACAACGGCGGAGCATATCGAGCACCTGTTTTCTCCCTACGGCGACATTAACCGGATCAGGGTGAACCGCAGCCGGGGAACGGGACTCGTTGAAATGACCTCTGCCGCTGAAGCGAAACGGGTGAGGGATAATCTGGATGGATCGGTTCTGTGGGGCAGATCACTGAAGATCGATTCAATTGACAGCCCCGTGCGGTACCGATTGATGAATATTTTAGGCAGATTTTTTTAGCTATCAAACACGGTGCGGCAGCGCAATCTGACAGGGCTAACTATCGTCCGCGCCGTTACTCAATCCGAAACGCTCGCGATCGCACCCATGGGCTCCCTGCAGTATCCCCCTGCCTAAACCGAATCCCACGGAAGAAACGCCAACAATGGCAATGCGTTTCGGTTCGAAAATTCTTTTTAAAAGTCTATAATCCAATCTTTTTGTAGATATAGTCGATATTTTTCAAATAGCGATTCAGATCGAAAATCTCTTTCAGCTCTTTTTTCGAGAGCCGTTCCGAGATTGCGGAATCAGTACTGCAGAGGTCGGGCAGGGTGCCCTCTTTTGACCAGACCCGCATTGCCAGGTCCTGGACGATTCGATAGGCGTCCTCCCGGGAAAGGCCCTTTTCCACGAGCGCGAGGAGGAGGCCCTGCGAATAAAAGAGTCCGCCGGTCCTGCCGATATTCTCCATCATGTTTTCAGGATAAACGTTAAGGTTTTCCATGATGAAGATCATCCGGTGTATCAGGTAGTCGAGGGCGATTGTCGAATCCGGGAAGATGATGCGCTCGGCCGACGAGTGCGAGATGTCGCGTTCGTGCCAGAGCGTCATGTCGTCCAGCGCCACGTTCATGTTCGCTTTGATGACGCGGGAAATGCCGGTGACGCGCTCGCACAGGATGGGATTACGTTTGTGGGGCATGGCAGACGATCCCTTCTGGCCCTTCTGAAACGGCTCCTCCACCTCGCGTACTTCGGTCCGCTGGAGGTGGCGTATCTCGGTGGCGAGCTTGTCCAGGCTTCCGGCGCAGATCGCAAGGGCTGCCATGAACTCGGCATGGCGGTCCCGCTGGATGACCTGCGTGGAAATGGGATCGGGCTTCAGGCCGAGCTTTTCGCATGCCAGATTTTCGACATCGGGTGAAATGCTGCTGAATGTACCTACGGCGCCTGAAAACTTTCCGTACGATATGGTCTCGATCGCCTGCAGCATGCGATCGCGGTTGCGCTTGAATTCTTCATAGTAGAGTGCCATTTTAACGCCGAAGGTGGTAGGCTCAGCGTGCACCCCGTGTGACCGTCCCATGCAGGGTGTTTTCCGGTATGTAACGGCAAGTTTTTTCAGCACATCGATGAGCTGTTCCAGGCCGGAGACGATGACCTGGCCGGACTGTTTCAGTTGTATTGATAGGGCGGTATCGACGATATCGCTCGAAGTGAGGCCGAAG
>Ga0154692_179_pt2 | contig 27856 bp, 22 predicted proteins | sample Rifle2008BG13ft_FD_116121 | JGI IMG/M metagenome (GOLD analysis project Ga0154692, IMG submission 116121) | Spirochaetes bacterium RBG_13_51_14
TGTCAGGGCTGAGAGGCGTTTTTTCAGCTCTCTATCTTTTATTATCAAAAATTTCCATGGCTGATTGTTAAGGCCCGACGGCGCCCACCGCCCTGACTCAATAATCGCGTCTATATCTTCCTGCTGAATGTCATCCGCGGTGAACCTGCGTATGGATCTCCTGTTTTTTATTGCTGATAGCACCTCATTGGTTTTCATAATCCACTCCCTGCTCAATAAGGATATGAGGAACTCGAGCGATCGATTCGCATTGTTTCTCTTCGGACTTTAATGATGTCATACCGCCGTCGCCCAATAAATCAAGTCTTATTCGAAATGCAGTTATGTAATAAACGCAACTCGGGCATGGCATCGCCAGCCCGGAACTATTATGTGTGGGGAAAAAGGACTTTGAACGGGTCCCGGCATTGCGGGATTTTATCTCTACTTCTTCTGGTATGTCGACATGAGATCGGCGAGCTTCTGCTTTTTTGTGATCAATCCGCTTTTATACCCGGTTATTATTTTGCCGAAGTCGATATCGCCGGTTAATATGTTTTTACGTTCGGTTTCGATGAATCCCAGATCGGTTGTTATTTTTATCTTGCTGGCCTTTTCCGCGTATTCTTTTGCCGTGGCCCAATACGGAACCGCCTCGCTGTAATAGCGCTCGGCGATATCGAGGCTTTCGCTTATTTCTTTGGCGTAATCCCAGTTGAAGAAATAGACGTTCCGCTTGTCGTAGCGGGAAGCGATCGTGAGGTAGTTTCTCATTATGAGCATGTTAATGTGCATGAACATGAGGTTGCGGTATTTGAGATATTCCTGTTCTGTCTCGACTTTCACGAGTGCGACCGAGGGGTGCCGGAATTTGCACCGCAGGGCCATCTTAAGCCGCGCGATATTTTTGCGGAGCGAGTTCTCATTGTAGTACTGTTTCATGCCGTAGAGCAGATAGTAATCCTCAAGATAATGGGGAACGGTTTGATAGTGGAGCCGGATCTGCGGTATGTAGTCTGAAAAAGGCACATACTTGTCCTTTTCACCTTTTTTGCTGAAATACTGATACTGATAGTCCTCGGCATGGAGGTTGACCACCAGGCAGAGGAGAAGGGCTGTAATGATGTTTTTGCGGTTCATTATATATTATTATCGGAATTAATGCTTCATTGGTTGAAACAATGGTGCATATCAGGGGGAATCTTCAGTGAAAAACAGCTCCAGATATTCTCTCAGGGACTGAGCGTACTCAAGCTTGATTCCCGTTTCGACGGCCCAGGTGGAGTCCGGAAAAATTTGAAGATTTGCGCGTAAGATTTTTTCCGCCTGGATGATGAGCGAAATAGCAGTGTCTTTTTTAAAATAGCCGCGATTGTGTCGGTCATAAAAGATTTCCCGGTGCGCCTGATGGAGCTGCTCGTCCCCCTCCCGGTATACCCGGTATGCTTCAACGTCGTACTGGTTGGCATAAGAATCGATGATGTTCAAACATTCCGATGCCCGGTAGAAGCTGAATAACATCGATGAGAAAACAGAAAAGTGTTCCAGAAGTTCCTGGTCGTCTGTCTGGTTTTTCATGTTCAGTATTGCGTGGTATACCCTGCGCAGGGTAAATACTGTTTTATTGAAGATCGCCTGGTTGGCCACCTTTTCACGGTTCGGAAGGCTATACAGACTGTATTGAAAATACCGGTACAATGCATCTTTTACCGATTCTCTGAGATTGATGAATTTTTTTGTGAGTATTTCAGGATCAATAGCGTTGACGGTGGAATGCGTCGATTCTCCTTTTTTTTGTTTCGCTTTCTTCTGTCTGACATCCACCGTGGCGGCTGTTGATTCATCCTTGAACCGGTAACTCATGATTGCTGCGTAGGCCAGGTTCAGTTTTGTCATGGCCTCTGTGGCCCATGCCGCGCGGGTCGGGTTTTTATCGGGATGATACTTGAAAGCCAGCTTTTTATACGCCGCGGCTATTTCTTGATCGGTCGCCGCGTGATTGATATTGAGAATTTTGTAATACTGATCTACATCCATTGTATTATTTTCCTTTAATAAGCATCAGTTCGGCATTTGAATAGAAAAATAATTGCGAATTAATTTTTTATCAATTTATATTAATTTCTTGATTAAATACATATTTATATATCAGACTTGTTTCCAAACTCAATAATCAGTGATTTTTACCCCCGCCGCCACTGGCGGCGGGGGTAAAAATGAATAGTTATGAGTAGTTATTCAACAAGTCTAATATTTGATTACTTGCTCGTGCTTTAACAAGCTCTATGAAAATACCTGATAAAGCTAAAGGGGATACGTTATCCCTTCTCACACGCTATTACAAAAACAAAATTTTTAGCATGTTTTCTTTATAGGACCAGCCGCAACTGAGATAAAACTGATTATTCAGTTTTTTGCTAAAATGAACAGCTATCATACTATGCCCATAGTAGTACAATGGAGCGAATAGAGCAAGAGCAGTGTGCTTTTTCCGATTCATCATTATTAATTATTTAAAATAGCAAGAAAAAAAGATTTTTTCCTTGACATGCAAACTAATGTATGCTAGCTTTATGTTTAGATATCATCCTGGTGCCGGAGAACCTTTATGGAAAAAAAAGAAAATCCTAAGCAGCTCACTTTAAAACAGGAAAAAATACTGGATTTCATTAAGAATAAAATAAAGGTATCGGGATTTCCGCCCACCGTTCGCGAGATCGGCGATAAATTCAGCATCACGGTGAAGGGAGCCTACGATCATGTAAAAGCTATTGAAAAAAAAGGATATATACGCACTGAACAGTATAAATCGCGCGCCATCGTCGTTCTGAGATCTGATGACGAGACGCCCATCGACGCCATAAATATCCCTCTGCTGGGAAGAATCGCCGCAGGTTCCCCCATTCTCGCTAATGAAAACATCGAAGAATACCTGAGTTTTCCTAAATCGATGTTCCGCAGCGGCGAATACTTTGCCCTCAACGTGAAGGGAGACTCCATGATTGAAGGCGGCATCTATGACGGGGATGTCGCAATAATAAAAAAGCAGAATACTGCAAATAATGGCGATATTGTCGCAGCGCTCTTAACCGACGAGGCGACATTAAAGCGGCTAAAAATTATGGCTAACAAAATACAGTTGATTCCTGAAAATCCGGCTTACGAGCCCATCGTAACGGATAATGCCACGATTTTAGGAAAGCTGGTAGCCCTCTTTCGGAAATATTAAAAAAAACCGCAGAAGATAAACTTATCTTTACTTTCACTGCCGTATCCTCAATATATGATATTGCGTGCTTGTAGACCGCCTTCGGGCGGTTCATAACATGATGCCGCATGCATCATTGAACATTAACCATGAGCAAGTGGAACACCGTATGCTGTTGAGGACGCTTTTTTCAATCATCATCGCGCTAATCTGCGCTCTAGCCCACGCAAATCAGTGGCACGATGAAGCTGACCGGTGTTGGAACAAAGCACAGAAGCTTAAATCAGAACGAAATTATAAAGAAGCGATTGAGTATCTGAAACGGGCGGTAACCGCCGAGAAAAAAAACGAGAAGCCACGCGTTGACGAGCTGATCGCACAGCTCAATGAGCTGGGTCGCCTGTATGACATTACCGGCGCTTATGATAAATCGCTTCATTACTATGCCTTAATGCGGGAAACATCGAACAAATACCGTCAACCTGAACAGGTAGCTTTGGCTTTGAACAGTATCGGCCAGGTTTATTTCAATCTGAACCGTTTTGACGATTCTCTTGCATCATATCAGCAGGCGCTTGACATTTCAAAGAAACGGGGACACCGCGATATAACCGCCCTGGTGCTCAATAATATGGGCACTACGTACCGGGTCATGAAAGATTTCACCAGGGCGCTTGAACAGTATAACGACGCCTTATCCACGGCGAAGGAATCAGGGATATCTTCTAACGTAGCGGTCATCACGAGCAATATCGGAACCATGTATTTTTTTATGGGTGATTACGACAGGGCGCTGAAACATTATGCGGAAGCCCTGGATATCGATCAACGGCAGGGCGGAGAAAAAAATATCTCAATCGACCTGAGTAACATCGGCGGCGTGTATTTTTCAAAGGGCAGACTCGGCGATGCGCTGGGCCATTTTGAAAAAGCGCTGGAGATAGATACCAGGATGAAAAACGAAAATAACATGGCGTCGCGGCTTAACCGCATCGGCGATATCTATTACCGTCTGGGGGACAACACCATCGCCATAGAGAATTATAACCGGTCTCTTGAAATTAATCTAAGGCTGAACAATAGTGTCAATGCCGCCCTGGTTCAGAGCAGTATCGGCCAAGTATACGAGTCCATGGGTAGATTTGAGGAGGCGCTCGATTATTATATCAAGGCGCTTTCCCTGAACCGGGAGATGGAGTTAAAGGAGAATATTGCGCTACGGCTTTCCGACATCGGCATGCTCTATGAAACCCGCGAGCGGCACGGCGAAGCAATGGATTGCCTGGGCAAGGCCCTTTTCCAGAATATGATGGCGGAAAAGAGGAATAAAATAGCGGACAGCCTGAGCAATATCGGTCGGATCATGATATCGCTGAAAAGATATGACAGGGCGGTTGAATATTTCAATCAGTCCCTGGAGATATACCGGGAGCTGGGGGACGCCCTTTCGACCGGGGATGACCTAAAGAATATCGGTATTGTCTATTATTACCGGGGCGAGTATGCTGCGGCCGTGGAGTATTTGCAGAAAGCCATAGGGACGTTGGCGCCGGTGAAACGGCGTATCGACATGAACCTGATGAACGTCACGGGCGACGCATATCGCTGGCTCGCGGCTGCCTTTGTCAAAGCGAATAGACCTGACAGGGCTTATGAAACCTGTGAAATGTTTTCAGCGTATAAGATAAATTCTTTCATATCGGATGACCGTCCGGGTAACAGGAAACAGTCGGCGGATTTTGGGATCCTCAGAAACAGGATAGGCGCGAACAGCGCGATCGTGTTGTTTTCAAACATCATCTGGGATAACCCGCTGATGATCTATATCGATTCAGAGCGGGCGGAGGGATATGAGATAGACAAGGCGGCAATGGTAAATGCGGTGTACAATGTCATGGGCAAGGTCATTGAACAATTCATGGGCCGGAAAAAGACCGATATCATTTTCGCCATAAATCAGAAATCGCGCCGTGATTATTACTATGTTGAATTCGAAAAGATCATAAGCTACTACCGCCATATACTGTCGAAAAAATATATTACAAAAGAAGAATTCGACGCCATTTCCTACCTCGGCACGATGCTGTACCGGTTTCTTTTCAAGAACATTGAACAGCGTATTGAAGGTAAAGACGAACTGATCATCCAACCTGAAGGCGTCCTCACCACCATACCTTTTGAGACATTAACAATGCCTGATGGCAGGTTTCTGGTTGAGAAGTACAGCATACGATACTCGTATTCGCAAACAGCGGCAGCTCAAATGCCGAACCGGGGCTCTCCGGCGGGGAAAAAGTCGGTGCTCGCATTTACCGGAATTACCACGCCGCTCCTTCCGCAGCGAAAGGCGGTTGAATCGGCACTGCAGTTTGAGATTATCACCGAGGACGTTATCGGGAAAATCCGCGACAACAAAGACATCGGAGAAATGTATGGATATTTCGGCATTGATAATCTCAGATCGATTCTTCCGGTCGTTACAAAAGCAAGCGAAATCAGTATGATTCGGAGTGATGCTGAAACGGTTTCCGGTGACAGGGCCTCCGAATCGGAGCTTAAGAAGATGTCACGGATGAACATTCTCGGCGATTACCGGATTATTCATTTTTCCTCGGGCGGCATTGTTGTCCCCGAGGTCCCGCAGATGAGCGTCATAGCGCTGTCGTGCCGGAAAAATGAGGGAGATGGAAACGAGGGACTGTTAAATGCAAAGGAGATAGCCGGTCTTGCGATTCGGGCGGATTTGGTGCATATCGCCGATCTACATATACCCCCGGTCGGATATACCCGCGGCGAGGGATTATGGTATCTCTGCAGTTCATTCATCGATGCCGGTGCCCGCGGCGTGTCAGTCTCGCTCTGGCCGGTTGATGAAGCGACAAACACGTCGTTCATGAAACGGGTATATCAGCTGGCGCTCGATGAGGGGATATCGTTCGACAGGGCCTTCACGAAGACGAAAAGATCCTTCATCAAGGGGGAGTTTGACGCCGGTACTGCCGGGTCGGGTGTTTCGGAAAAGGGAAAGCATACGAATCCGTATTTTTGGGGATCTTGTGTTTACTATGGCAACCAGTGATAATACCGGGCTTCGGAAGCGGGCGCTGAGCGATTCATCATCCGCAATAATTCTTTTTAAATCCTGTGTATCCATTGGAACCGGATAAAGAAGTCATTTCACTTCACGGATGATATCGGCTGAAATATCCTTGATGCTGGCGCATCCGGTCAGGATCATCGCCTTTTCAAGGTCTTTTTTGAGTTGATTCAGATAGAAGGTGACGCCTTCAGCTCCCATACCGACCGCCGCTATTGCTATAGGCCGTCCGATGAGCACGGCGCTGGCTCCCAGCGCAAGCGCCTTCAGTATATCAACGCCTTCGCGAAATCCGCCGTCGATCAAAATCACGAGGCGGTCCTTTACCTCCCGAACGATTTCATCGAGCACGTCCATCGACCCCATCATCTCGTCGAGAACGCGCCCGCCATGATTGGATACGATGATGCCGTATGCGCCGACCTCCACGGCTGTCACTGCGTCCCTGACGTTCATGATCCCTTTCAGGATAAAGGGGAGCTTCGTGGAAGATATGAGCTCTTTCAGCTCCGAAAAGCTCTTGGGCCCCACGGACTGGTTTTTCATGGCCATCGTTTTGAAAACAACCGCGTCAATGTCCATACCGACGGCCATTGAGCCCGCCTTCTCGGCCGCTTTAATCCGCTTGATGATGTCGCTGTTGTCGCTGCGGGGCTTGTAGATGGGAATCCCCTTTCCGTCAAATTCGGTTATGGCCTGAAGCCCTATCTTGTACTTTTCCGGTGAGGCGCCGTCGCCCACAAAGGAGAGCGTACCCGCCTTGAGACAGCCGCTGATGACGGCGCGGTTATAGTCAAGTTCGTCTATGGCGCCGCCCATGTTGGTCACCGTCCCGGTTATGGGCGCGGCCATGACCGGCAGGGAGAGCTTCATGCCCATGAAGGAGGAAGATGTGTCCGGCTGGGTCACGTCGTGTATCAGCCGGGTGTTGATTTTGTATCTCTTGAGCGACAAGATGTTTCTACGGAAGGACTCACCGGTACCGATTCCACCCATGCCGGGTACGCCCGTGGGGCAGTCCCTGCCGTCGCAGTTTTTGCACACGTAGCAGATTTTCTTGAATTTTTCCTTCGCGGACAGGTAAATCGTCTCCATGGATATCTCGGATCCCTCGATCATCTCGAAGGTGAGAATCTTCCGGCACTGATCGACACTGGCGACGGTTTCATCGAGGCTATTGCCGACCGCTATAATATGGCCCGCCTTCTCGACATTGGATCGCGGCTGGATCACCTTGTCGCCCGGTTTGACATTCAGGAAAATCTCCTTGATGCCGGGTATCTTCAGCGCCTCCTCGAGGCCGGTTATCTTTTTCACGATGCCCGGTTTTGTTATAATGGCGCGCTCGATCGCCACCTGGTTCATGACCGGCTCGAGGTTTCCCGGTTCCTGGCCCAGGGCGACTTCAATGACCGCTTTCATCAAGTCGACACCGGTCGAAAGCGGATAGGTGTAGGCGGACATAAATCCGCCCGAAAGGCGGGCCGCCAGCTCGCCGATCATCGGGCCGTCTTTGGTAATTTTAATATCCCCTTTTGCCGCTCCGATGGTGATTCCCAGCGCGCGGATTCCCTGCTTCATTACCTCGGCGGCGGCGTTCTGCACATCCCGGAGGAGACTGGAGGGCATGTTGTGCCCGGTCTCGATGAAATAGGGAGGATATTCGATTATGCGATCGGCTATGCCGGTAATGTAAATCTCCTCATTGTAAATGATGGCGTCGATGGAGAGCTCGGGCCCGTCCATGAATTCCTCCATGATGAGCTCGCCGCTGGGAGAGGCGTTCTTGGAGAACTTGAATGCGTCGGAAAGCTGGTTAAGGTTGTCGACGCGCATGACGCCGCGCGCTCCCATGTTGTCGGACGGCTTAATCACGACCGGGAACTTCAATATTTTTCCCGCTTTCTTGGCATCAGACAGCGACCAGACCGGCAGAAAATTCGGCGATGGGACACCATGCTCTTTAAACCGCATCCTCATTTTAATTTTGTTGGTAGCAGCTTCGGCGTCCTCGAATTTTATGCCCGGAATATTGAGCGCGTTGGCGACGGCGGCGACGGCCATGGACGCATCGGTGCCCACGGTGAGGACCGCGCTGATTGGTGTCAGCTCGTTCTGGGCCTTGGCAACCCGGACCGAACCCTCGATGTCACGGGTGCTCATGACAATCGGAATGTCCGCATCCTTCATGCCGTGAGCGTTCTGGTTATAGTCGGTTACAACGACCTGCAATCCCATTTTCCGCGCGGTGTGAATCACCGGAAGCTGGAGAAGGCTGCCGCCGATTATCATAATTGTCTTTTTCAAAGCGTGCTCCTTGAAGTGAAGTTTCGGCGCGCCGTGATTCCGTGCGTTGTACCGGGGTCTGTAATTATCCGATTGATCCCGGGAGATGCGATCGGACTGCATCGGATCCGGCATTATTATAGCCGGACTGTTTATGTCGCATTATACACCGTATCATTTTATCCAGTCAATAATTTAATTTATTTATCGTACGGGAGAGGTATGAAAATGTGTTGAAAATAAAAATTTACTTACTTACAGTGTCAACTGCCGTACGGAACGATACCACTCACGCTGTTCGCCAGGGAGGAATCATGGATCGATATTTGACCATAGAGGCGGTACGCCTGACTGAAGCAGCCGCGCTTTACGCCAGCAGGTATATGGGCAAGGGCGACGAAGATATCTCGTATTTTTCCGCAGCTGAAGCTATGTACAAGGTGCTGTGCACCATGGATATCGATGGCGAGATAATCATCGGCGCCGACAGCTCTGAAAGCGCGCTCTTTGACGGGGCGCAGGTCGGCGGAAAAACCGGGGATGCGGTCGATCTGGCCGTCAAGCCCCTGGACGGGAAAATGACATGCGCCCGGGGCGGACATAACGCCGTATCAGCAGCGGCGGTGGGAAGCAAGGGGACGTTTTTCAAGACGCCCTCGCTGTACATGGATAAAATCGCAGTGGGCAGGGAAGCGAAAAATGTCATTGATATCGTCCAGCCCGTCGACATAAATATAAAGCGTGTTGCCCGCGCCAAGGGTAAATACATTGAAGATCTCACCGTGTGCGTGCTTGACCGCAAAAGAAACGAAAAGCTGGTGGAGGAAATCCGGATGACAGGCGCAAAAATCAAGCTGATTCGCGACGGGGATATAACCGGCGCCATATCAGCCGCGTTTCCTGAAAGCTCCATCGATATCCTGATGGGGATCGGCGGTTCAAAGGAAGCGATCATCGCCGCGGCCGCGCTGAAGTGCGTTGACGGAGATATGCAGGCCCGGTTCGTGGATATCGGTGGCAAAGAGAAGGATCAACTGCGGGATATGGGCGTTGACGATCCCGATAAGATTTTCTCCATCACCGATATGATCCACGGCGAAGAAGTCATCGTTTCGCTTACCGGAGTGACTGACGGCGTGCTCCTGCCTGGCGTCCAGTATATCGCCGGCGGCGCAAAAACCAGTTCAATACTTTTCCGGCAGAAGACGCACACCCTCCGCTATATTACGGCTGTCCACCAGTTTGACTACAAGCCGCTTTTTTGAGGCGGATTGATCTCAGGCTGCGATAAAATTTTAGGCGTGTAGATTTAGTATACCATGAAGGATTTAGAAGAGCTCCTGAATACAATTTATATCGATATCAGGAAACGAAATACCGAGCGGAGCCCGCACTCAGTTCCCCTGTCCGAGGATTTCTACGATGAGATTGAGAAGAGATACTCGTTGATACCGTACGCCATCCCGACGCTCTTCAAGATACTGGCGGATTCACATAAAATCTTTTCATTCACCGTTGTCGAGGCTGATCGAAAGGAGAGGATCCGCCGCGTAGACGGCTTTGTCGTTACCGAAGGGAATATCATCAAAAGTCTGCTTGAATACTACGGCGATGAATTGATACGGGCCTATTCGCATGAATTCTCGATGAAATATTCGATCGAGAGAATTATAAAGGAGTTTTTCCCGAAATTGAATGAATACAACAACACACACCTGGGGAAAACGGCGAATATCGTGATCCACCTGATGAGCTTTCAGTCCACCCTTGAGCGCAATATTATGCAGTACGGACAGAAATGGCAGGAAAATCAGCTTAGAATCGAGATTGAGAAGAGAGATCCCATTGAATTTTTTATCGGCGATGGGATCGGCAAGACCGAAACCGGCCGGGACGACGAAGACGAAGTGACCCCGGAAAAAAGCCGGCGCGCCATCGACGCCGCCAAGTATGAAGAATTTAAAAAGTATATGAGCAAAAATTCAATCGAAAAGGCGGTCATTGTTTACGGAGTGGAATTTTACACGCGGGTATGCTTCCGCGAGTACCAGTTCACGTTGATGAAAAAGCTTATCGAGGACGGGCTGATACAGGAAAGAGAAGATCTGATGATCATAAAAAAATTACTGCAGAAGACCCGCGCTCATTCAGACCAGGACCTGAATCTTCAGAAATACGCCCATGATATCAACGATCTTGAGAAACTCATAAACGGCAAATTAAAGCAGGACGGGAAGCAGTGAAGCGGATCGCGATAATCGGCGGCGGCGCTTCCGGTCTCATGGCGGCCTGTTTTGCGGCGGGGGGCGATACTTCGGTCGCGGTTTTTGAAAAGCAGAAAAAAATCGGAAGGAAAATACTGGTCAGCGGCAACGGCAGATGCAACATCAGCAATCAATATATTAACAGTGGCAAGTATCACGGCGGAAATCCACTGGTCGTCAATAATATTTTCGCCCGCTTCGGATTGGAAGAAACCGTCGACTTTTTCGGTTCCATCGGGCTTCCCGTCGTGGAAGAAAAAGGGGGGAAGCTGTTCCCCGCCTCCCTTCAGTCTTCCACGGTGGTGCGGCTGCTGGAATACGAGCTCGCCCGAAAGGGCGTGGAGATCCTGCTCCACCGGAAAGTCGAGCGCATCTCGAAGAGCGGCCGCCGATTCAGGCTCGTTACAGTTGGGCGGGAGGAGCATGAATTCGATTCGGTGATCTGCGCCGCGGGGAGCTGCGCGTATCCTCCCGCCGGCGGATCACGGGATGGATACGGGCTGGTCCGGCACATGCAGCACACGGTGCACGAACCGTTCCCGTCGATCGTGCCCGTCAACATCCCGTTGAAAATTCTTCATCGGCTCCAGGGGATACGGTGGGAATGCGCCGCGAGCGCGGTGCAGGGGGGGACGGTGCTCGCCTCGTCGGACGGCGAGATTCTGTTCACGGCGTACGGCATATCCGGCCCGGCATGCCTCGATATATCCCGCGCGGTGAACGAAAAGATCCTCCAGAACGCCGCCCCGGCGATCGTCATTGATCTTTTTCCGTCATATTCAGAGAAGGATCTCATGAACCTGCTGGACTCTCTCTGGTCCGACGGATCGAAGACGGCCGCATTAAGCCTCATCGGCATCATGAAGAACCCGATGCCGGACGTCCTCCTGGGCATTGCGGGAATTAATCCCGGGAAACCGGTCCGCGACCTGACGCGGGAAGAAAAAAGAAAAATTGTCAGGATCGCCAAGGCTGTTACGCTCGAACCGGGGAAGCCCCGCGGCTTTCACGAGGCGGTGGTCGCGGCGGGAGGGGTTGATGTTGATGAAATCGATCCCGCCACCATGGAATCGCGGCTGGTGAGCGATTTTTACATTACGGGCGAACTGCTTGACATAGACGGCGACAGCGGCGGATATAACCTTCAGTTCGCTTGGAGCACCGGAGCCATTGCCGGGATGGCGCAGCACAGAAAAAGCAAGATCAGATCATCATGAGGAAACCCTTGATCTCCGAGATCAGGCAGCACACTTCGCTTACATGAGACGCTGAATTAAATTCAGCGGTGATGGTGTATGATATGAACTTGCTGTTCCTGCTCGGCCGGTGGGTTATCTCCCCGGCTATGCCGTGATCCGCCAGGACGGAAACGATGATTTCATGCAGATCAGGCCGGTGAACGAAAACGGATTTAAACGTGATTTCCGCCGGATAGGTGACAACTTTCTTCATGCCTTCATTTCGGAATTTTTTTGTAATCCTCGAGGAATTTAGCCAGCCCGATGTCCGTCAGCGGGTGTTTGATGATTTTCTGGAACACGTCAAAGGGTATGGTGGCGATATCCGCGCCGATAAGGGCGGCATGCTTGATATGCAGTGGATTGCGTATCGACGCAACGATGATTTCTGTCTCGAAGCCGTAGTTGGCGTATATCGCCGCGATTTCTTCTACGACCTCCATGCCCTCGGCGCCGATGTCGTCAATCCTGCCGATGAACGGAGATATATACGTGGCGCCGGATTTTGCCGCCATCAGGGCCTGGATTGAATTAAAGCAGAGGGTCACGTTGGTACTGATACCTTCGGATTTAAGTGTCCTGACCGCGCGAAGGCCGTCCTCGATGAGGGGTATTTTTACGTTAATATTGTCCCTGATTTTCGCCAGCTCGCGGGCCTCCCGCACCATCCCCTCGTAATCGATTGATATAACTTCCGCCGATACAGGACCGTCCACTTCCTTGGCGACCTCGGAGAGTACTTCACGGTACGGCCTGCCGATTTTGCGCACCAGGGTCGGGTTTGTGGTGACGCCGTCCAGGATTCCCAGGTCTTTAGCGCGGCGGATCTCGGCGATGTCGGCGGTGTCAATGAATAACTTCATGCGCGTACCCCTTCTGCAGATTTGTTAGAGGGACAGTCCACCAATGCCCGGATAATGTCAAACAGTTTTATGCGGCGCGGATCCGGCGCGGCGGGCAGGGCGGCGCCGTCAGCGGATGATCCGCAAATGGTATTGACACCGGCGTTAATTTTTTTCATTATGCGCCTGCAATGAGAGCATTTTTTGTTAATCTGAACAGGGAATTGCGAGTCCTGTTCTTCTCCCGGGCCGGATACGCATATCTACTGATACAGGGCCTGTTGTTCGGATTCAGCTTCTATGCGGCCGCCGGCGGTAACGGCGGCGGGGGCATGGCGGACAAAATCGCGGCGTTGCCGCCGTCGGCCATCCCGACACGAGAGATTGCGGATCTTTTCGGCGCGGCTTTTCGAAACTGCTACTTGTATGCGGCACTGTTTCTTCCTTTCGTTTTTACAAAACTGATCGAACGGCCGAAAGAACAGCCCACGGCAAATTTTATATCTCTGTATTTCGGCTTCGGCAGGTTTTTCAGCGCCGCGGTCATCGCCGGGTTCCTGTATCTGACCGGGTGCTTTCTTCTTTCCCTGCCCGCTGTTTTTTACTGGCGGATGCTGGGAGGGTATATCAATTCAATCGAACTGCTGTTGCTGTACGGCGGGTACTTGCTCTATGGCATGTTCATTCTGGCGCTGTCGCTTTTTTTCGCATCCTGTTTAACAAGCCGCGCCGCCGCTATCCTCTCCACGATGCTGCTGCTGGCGGCACATGCCGTTGATCATTTTAGAAATGTTCCCGGCTTCGAAAGCTTAAAAGGATCAGCGACCCCGGAATCAATGCTTATGTTTTTTGAATCGGGGATTCTATCTCCGCATGCTCTTCTGTATTTTATCATTCCTGCGTTATTCCTTCTGTTCATTTCATTCATTACGTATGGGGGAGGGAACCGAAATAAAATCAGACATTTTCTATTCATTCTGATTGTCTCTTCAATCATAGGGCTGGGATTGACTGCGGCAGAAACCCGGGGGATGCTGGATCTCGATATCGCGATGACCGGGCATACGGAAACAGTTGTTTCTCAGCGGCTCAACCTGGCGCAGGAGCGGATGTTCAATGCCGCGGTTTCCCGGATCGCCGACATGATGGGCGTTTCCGCATGGTTCGCGGAATCTTCCGCTGAAACAGACATAAAGCCGGTTTTAAATGAGGGGGACAGGAGGGATATTCTCATTCTCTACGGTCTTGTATTTCCCCTTATCGTGGGTTTTATGGCTGCAGCGAGGCTCATACGGTCCAGCAGAATCCCCGAGGGGAGGAAGCGGGTCATCATCGCGACCGTGACCTGGGCGGTTGTCATGGCGTCTCTCGCACTGGCGCAGGATCATTATATCAAGAACCGGAGCTGGAGGATCTTTCCGTCAGTCAGGGAGATCCTGCCGGGATGGGTCCGGAATCCTGAATTATGGTTCGACTATGGCGCGCCGGTGCGAAACGAATACGAGAGCAGAGATTCTATCGGTACCGGCGGCACGGTAGACCATGAAAACCATGACGCATGTTTCATTTATGCGGGTAAGGAGAACCGCTTCCTGCGTCGTTTTTTTGAAAAGCTGTCGCACCTGCAGGCAAAGAGGCGGGAGACGATGCGCATAGTCCATTACGGCGATTCGCTTATATGGGGCGACTGCTTCGCACGGACGGTCAAGCGGCTCTTCCAGAGAGAATTCGGCGACGGGGGGAGGGGCCTCGTTCCTCCGGTTGAGACCCTGTCAACGGTCCTCCAGGATCACGTTAATAAGACCCAGCCCGGTGACTTCACGCTCCACTCTATCCGCCACGAATTCATGGCGCGGGGCGTATTTTCACCCCTGCCGGAAATGAATCCCCTGGTGGGCTTTACTGGCGAGGGATCGTATATCAAGGGCAATCGATCGGAGATACGGCTGGAATCGCCGGGAGATGCCGGGAGATGGAAACGGGTACAGGTATTTCTGCGCTCACCGGGCTATGGCGCTCCCGTTGCCTCAGAGTACCGCGTGGATCTCGACTATGGAACCGGAACGGCGGTTAATATATTGAAACTGAATCCGGACGAAACGGGCGTCGCTGCTTTTAACATACCGCCGTCAGGAAAAATCAGCATACATATTGAGGGAACAGAAGGCTGTCTCCCGTCGGTGGACGCCGTGAATATCGAGTCCGGGAGCGGCGTTGTCTACAGCACCATCGTCAGGATGGGGATCCACATGTCGTGGATGAGCGCCGTTCCCGTGCGTCATCTGGCACCGCTGAGGAGCATCAACCCGGACCTGCTCCTGTTCCAGTTCGGGATCAATGAGGCGGCGTCGCTGGGCGCGTTCACCGCGTTCACGGAGGCGCTCCTCCGCGGGCAGATGCGGGATTGGTTCGCGCGAATAAAACGGCTTCTCCCCGAAACCGACATGCTTCTCATCGGCCCGCCGGAGCGGCTCCAGACGCGACAGGGGGTCCTCGTCCCGATGAAGGAGGCCCTGGACGTGCGGCGGATCCAGCGGGAGGAGGCGGCCCGCGCCGGAATCGCCTTTTTCGATACCTACGCGTGCCTGGGCGGGGCGGGGCACATGCTGAAGATGGCTCAGTCCGGCCTTGCCATGGCCGACTACACGCATTTTACCATACGGGGAGGCGACCTCGCCGCCGAAGGGTTCTACGACGCGCTCATGAGCGCATATCACAACAGGAGCAGGCGGTCGATGCTGAATCTTGACCGCGCTGAAAACAGCGGCATCATATTCAATACCGCTTCATACGCGTATTTTTTATTGCTGGTCATCGTCATCGTCAAGCTGGTGGGGAAAAAACCGGCGCTCAGGTTCGGATTCCTTATCATCGCGTCCGGTTATTTCTACGCCACCTGGAAGGTCTGGCCCCTGGCATGCCTCGCCGTCACCGCGGCTACGGATTTCTCCATGGCGCGGCTCATCGCCCGTGCGCGCGGGCGGATGGGCAAGGGTACGGCATTTCTGGTGATATCCCTGATCGTCGACCTCGGGATTCTGTTCGCGCTGAAATATTTTGATTTCTTCTCCGACATCGCCGGCGCTACCGTTCACGCCCTCGGCTTCCGCGCATCGATGCCGGTCCTGAAGATCCTCATGCCGGTAGGCATATCATTTTACACGCTCCAGTCGCTCTCATACACGATTGACGTATGGCGCGGAAAAATCGAGCCGGAAAAAAGTTTTGTCAAATATGCCCATTACGTCTCCCTGTTCACGCAGCTCTTGGCCGGGCCCATCGTAAAGGCCCGCGAATTTCTGCCGGCGCTTAAAGACAGAGCGAGCCACTTTTTCGTGACGCGCGGGCATTTCAACACCGCGATCTTTCTCATCCTCTCGGGACTGATCAAAAAGGCCGGCGCCGACTGGCTTGCTGGCGCGATCGTGGACCGGGTTTACGCCAGCCCGCAGATGTTTCTACCGCTTGAGACGCTTACTGCGGTGTATGCCTACGGCCTGCAGATCTATGGCGATTTCTCAGGCTACAGCGATATCGCCATTGGGAGTGCTATGCTTCTGGGATACAACCTTGCAGAAAACTTCAGGCGTCCCTACGCCTCGGTCTCGGTTTCAGAGTTCTGGCAGCGGTGGCACATATCGCTGGGGAGCTGGCTCAGGGACTATCTGTACATCAGCCTGGGCGGCAACCGGAAACGGGTGCTTTTTAATATCGGGATAACCATGTTCCTGTGCGGCCTCTGGCACGGCGCCGCCGTACCCTTCGTACTCTGGGGATTGTACCACGGTTTCTTTCTCATCATCGAGCGCATTTTCAAACTGAACAGGCGGGAGACCGCTCAGTTCTTCCTGCGCGGAATCCGGGTCTTCATCACCCTCCACATCGTGCTGTTCGGATGGATCATATTCCGGAGCGGTTCATGGGATACGTTTACGGGCGTCCTCCATTCGCTGTTCCAGCTCAAGGCTGGCGCTCCCAATGTGGGGGCAGCGGTGGTGGCGGTGATGGCGGCTTTCTACGCGCTCCATTATTCGCCGATCAGCTGGAAGGAGCGCCTGCGAATGAGGTGGGCGGCGCTTTCGCCCGCAGCGCAGGGCATTATGGCCGCGTGTCTGACGGTGTTCCTGTATAACATCGCGACAACGGAAGTGATGCCGTTCATTTATTTTCAATTTTGAGATTTGATAGAATGAATATCCGCGGCCGTCAGTCGGTATTTCCCGGGTGCGGGGGCGCGTCTTTCTTCCCGATTTGAATATTATGCCGGTAGAGGTCGATTATTCCATAATTGCCGGTTATTTCAAATTCCGTGTTCAGCTTTTTTGAGAGGAATTGAATCAGCTGGAGGTTCGCGGAGGCTTCGGCTCCATCGAGCATGTACGGCTGGAACTGAATCTTCCTGTTCTGTCCGGCCACCGTTATGATTTTCATCCTCTCCAGGGTGCTTCCCGCGTAGTAGAGCCCCACCGCGATGTTGTCCCTCTCGATGGCATTGACGTAGCCGTTGATGAAATTACCCAGCGAGTACACAACCGGTTTGTTCCGGTACATTTCGATGCCTTGCGGCCAGTGGGGGTGGTGGCCGATGATGGCGTCCGCGCCGGCGTCGATTATATCATGAGCCATCATGACCTGGTATACCTGGGGCTCGTGCGTCTGTTCAATTCCCCAGTGGAGGGACACGATAACGATAGTGCCCGGGGTTTTGTAGGATGCGATATCGTCCTTTATGATCGCGAGATTCAAGGGCGCGATTCCGTGCTTGCCGTCAGCGGCGAAATATTCCACCGGCGGACGGTTGCAGTAGGCAAGGATGCAGATGGTGGAATCGCCGCATTTTAACAGCGCCGGCCGGCGGGCCTCGAGGAGATTTTTGCCTCCTCCGACGTGCTTGATGTTGAGGCCGTCCAGATAGGCGATGGTGTCCGACATGCCTTCAATGCCGTAATCCATGAGGTGGTTGTTCGCTATGGAAACGGCGTCGAGTTTAAGATCCGTCAGACAGCGGGCGCTGACGGGGTGGACGCGGAAGGAATAGGCCTTGTTCGCAAAGGGCTCCCCTCTCGTGGTTACCGGCGCCTCCAGGTTGCCGAAGACGTAGTCGTATTTGAGAAGCTCGTTTTTGATTTTTTTAAAGGGATAATCGATTCCCCGCGTCTGTATATATATCTCCGCCTCGTTCGCCAGAAGAATATCGCCGATGAAGAGGATTGAAAAGCGCTGCAACATTTCTTCCGAAGACGGTCTGATGAAGAACAGGAGCATGGCAACCATGGCCGGAAGGCAGAGGAGGATGTTCATTTTGTTTCGCGACATACCTATATAGATATATACGGCAGGGGCCTGATGTCAATGCTAAAGTAGTTTTTTTTATTAACCCCATACGCGGACCCGTCAATACACTGCATTATCCAGTCGGTAATTCTAACGAAGTAAGGAACGAAATCACCGGGCCTTGGAAAATATCCACTTAAAGTATTTACGAATGTCCTGGATGGCCATGCCGTAACCAAGATAATTGCCGTCGATCCATATCTCGAAATGGAGATGGATGCCGTATCGCTTTCCCTCGGCTTCGCCTGACAGGCCCGAATTGCCGGCCACGCCGATTCGTTCACCCTTGGATACGCGACGGCCCTTTCGAACGCACCGGTCGATGCCGGAGAGGTGATTATAGGTGGTGACCACGCCGTTGCCATGATCGATCCAGACCTCCCGTCCTCCGAATGAGTGCCGCATGAACGTGCTCGGGTGTGTTTGGTAATAGGCGGATCGCTCTTTCCATTCGCCGATGTTTGTGGGAACGTAGTCATGGTCCGCGCGGATGATGACCCCCCCGCCGACTGCGTAGACGGGCGTTGTATCCGACACCGGCACCGGATCGTAAGAATCATCGGTGTGGTAGCTGTAGATGTCTATGCCGGAGTGACGACCACCCCGGTATGCCCGCAACGCGTTGGGGTAGCAGTAGTCCTCGGCCGGAAGGTAAGCATTGCGTATGGGGAGACAGAGGTCCTTTAGGCGGTCGTCGAAGAATGTTATCTTTGAAGGGCCTATGAACGTCTCGATTTCGGCGATAGAAGCGTATCTGTCAATCATGGCGTCGGCGGGAATGTATATGCGGAAGGTGCTTGCGTCAACGCCGGCCAGGTCTATTTCGATTCTGTCCCGGTACGAGTAGCTGAAAAAACTCTTTTTTCTGATCTGGATCGTAGCGTAGTCAAACCAATCTCCCTTTAAGAATTGGAGCTTGAAATATTTCAGCGTCCGGTAGTTGTCCTTCCTTCCGGGGTAGACAGCGATCGAGGTTATGAGCCGCTTTGAGCCGAAATCAATCGACACCCATTGGGGCGCGGCGGCTCCATCTGATATCCAGCAGCTGTCGCGGTCGACATCCATTACCTTGATCACGCGGTGGTTGACGCTGTAAACGGAGCTTGACCGGAGGTAGATTTTCCGTGCGGTGTTGTGGCCGGTCATGATGTAATCCTCGTCAAGGGCGGGACTGTCAGAACCGTAGACACAACATGCGAAAATAAAAAAGACTGTTCGGATGGTTCGTGTGTGCATTATAGTAACAGGTATTCTCGGAAAGGTAAAAAAAATGACGGCTGAACCGCCATGGATAAAAAAGTTAATAGACAGATATCATGCGAGCACAAGCCGGCTGGTATCGCCGGCTGTATGCGTGATGCTTCATTTGTTTTTCATATATCTCAATCGGGTACGATGACGAAGGTAACTCTTCGCTGTTGGGCTCCTCTCGCGTCTGCGCCGGGCATCGTCTCAGAAGAACCGAGACCGCGGTACTTAATTTTTGACGACTTTATCCCCGCTGTCGCCAGTGCGTTATAGACGGCTTTTGCCCTGTCAGTGGAAATTTTTATGTTTCCTGGTTTGTTGCCTTCAGGATCTTCCGGGCCCCGCGCGTCAGCATGCCCGCGTATTTCAAGAGCGTAGCCATCGGGAATCTTGCCGACTATTTCCTTGACTACGGGAGAGGCAATTCTGGCCCACTGCGTCCATTGCTGTGCGGGAAGCTGTGAGCTCTTATAGGCAAAGCCATCCATGGGATATTTTGCAAGCTGGTTGTTGGATGCTTTTATGAAAGCGCCGCCGGCATCGCCGACATCCGGTTGCTTTACCTGTTCCTTGCTGCATGAAATGATGAATAAGGTTGCACCCACAATCATTACTATCGCGATGATTTTTCTCATTTAATACCTCCTATAAAATATTTAATAGACTTGTTGCTAAACTCAATAATCAGTGATTTTTGCCACCGCCGCCTCCGGCGGCGGTGGCAAAAATGAATAATTATAAGTATTTATGCAACAGGTCTATTAAATGTGATTGCATTGAGTCAAATTTGTCAAATAAAAATTTACATGCGGACGCATTTATTAAGAAACGATATTTTTTATGTGATGAGCCTCCTCGTTGTTTTTGATTGTTGTCGTGCAATATAATAAAATATTTGACATCTGTCATTAAAATTTTTTAATATTGCGTAAAATTAAAATCAATATGAAGATGTCCTTCGAAACCGACGGTGATTTTATCGCATTCAAGGAAGAGCTGCGAATCCGGCTCGCCGCTCATGAGGCCCGCGAACTCTCGCACACCGGTCTGCGGCACGCCTCGGTGATGATGCTCATTATGAATAAGAAAGGCGCGCCGCACGTGCTCCTGACCCGCAGAACTGACACGGTGTCCACCCACAAGGGGCAGGTATCCTTCCCCGGCGGCGGCGCGGACGAAGCCGACGACGGCAGGCTCTCAACGGCGTACCGCGAAACCTTCGAGGAGGTCGGCATCAGCAGAGAGCGCATCGAATACCTCGGGCGTTTCGACGACTACATATCCATATCCGGCTTCCTCGTCACCTGTTTCATCGGAGCCATTGACTATCCCTACGCCTGCACGGTCAACCGGCACGAGATTGAAAGCTGCTTTGATGCTCCCCTCTCCAAGTTCGTCAACCAGGAATATGACCGGTATGAGCTGTACAATTACGGCGGTTCCGATTACCGGGTATTTTTCTACTACCATGAGGGATACGAGATATGGGGCCTCACCGCGCGGATACTGACCGATTTCGGCGAGAAGATATGCCGGGATTAGAAATTATATTTGAACCCGATATCCGCGCTGATGAACATGCCGATGTTGCTCTTTTCGAAAAACGCCGTATATCCGGCGGCTGCCACGATCGCCCAGCCGGCGTCGATGCGGTAGCCCGCCTCGCAAACGGCCGTGCAGTGCGGATCATAATAGCGCTGGGGGGAAAAGCGGTAGAGGCCCGGGATCCGTATCAGTCCGGCGTCCTCTGAAAGAAGATGCATGACATACCCGCCGCCTACGAGCGGCGTCAGGCTGAACCCCTTCGGGAGGGTGAAGGTGTATCCGAGCTGCAGCGATAACGGTACCGCGTGATACGATTCGATCTTGTTTTTCCCGGTGAAGACGTAATAATATCCGGCCAGGACCCTCATCTCGCTGTTGTTCAGGGCAAGGTTCGATACGCCCGCACCCGCGATAATGCCGGCGCCACCCAGCGCCATGGATCTGAAGGAGCCCAGGGGCATGAATCCAGATGGATGCAGGCATGCGTAAAAAACAGCGGGCTCCCTGCCGGCCGCCTGCGCCGTACCCTCTTTCAGCGGCTTCAGGGGGGCGAAAAAAAGCTGCAACCTGGCAACAATACGGCCGATGTCCCGGTCTAGGGTCGCGTCTTCCGCGTTATCCGTGACCGCGGCGATCACCGTGTTTTTGTCCGCGTCGAGCAGGGTGAGGGCGATGACATATTTCCGCACTTCCTTTTCCCGGAGCAGGTACTTGCCGGCGCCATCTTTTCCCATCCGCTGGTCGAAAGTAACGGTGGTAATGCCAACCGTGCCGTACACAGCGCGCTCGGACTTGAGGATCCGGGCGATCGCGACGGAGCACTGTCGGTCAGTGCACGGCGATTTGATCCCTCCCGTACGCATGGCCCGCTCCGACTTTTTTTCTGTAATCAGATCGCAGTATGTGAGCCGGTCCAGCCTGCCCCGGATTTTATCGCCTATGTCGCGGGCTGTTGTTTCCGGGCAGTTTACCGGCCGGAGGCCGAGAAAAATGGTTGAGCGGGCGTCCTTTGCCGTTAACGCGCCCGTGATGGATACCGAAAGGAGGAGAGCAGGCAAAACGTATCGTGCAGTCATGGCGCCATCTTTTGATAGGATCGCATATTCGGATAACATGCGCGGCGCTGAATCGCGCCATTAATTGATTGACGTTTATGGATATTCGTGCTCATTTATTCTGTCAATTATTTATTTTATGACGTCGGCCAGATCCCCCGTGATGTTATCACGCGCGTGATGCGAGGTACGAAGAATGAAATCGAGAAAGAAAAACATTATTGACCGGAAGTTCCAGTTGAGGACCGTATTTTCAGTGACCGCCATCGCCATGATTTTTTTCGCCGCCGTGATCGCTGTGATCATCTTTTTTTCAATTATGAGCAGAAACAACATATCGACGGAGATACGGAGCCTGGAAAAAGCGGCGGAGACCGAGGACAACATCGTCACAGCCTTCGCCGCCTACGCCCGCGCGGTGACCGGTCTCCCGGTCAAGCTTTCCATCGACGTGATACAGAAAGACCACGCGGAGAGCATGGGGGCCATACAAGACCACATAGTGATGCTGAAGCGATACGCGGATTATTACTTCTACCTCCTTTTCATCACCATCGCGATCATGATCGCCCTCGCCGCGGTCTATTATTTTTACCTGATCCGTATCACGCACCGGATGTCGGGACCCGTGTTCGTGATGTCGCGGTGCATACAGGACCTGATCGACGGGAGGGAGCCCCGTTTCCGCAGCCTGCGGGAAAAGGACGAGTTTAAGGAGATGTACCGGAAACTGATCGAGCTGGGAGAGAAGATAACGAAGGGCAGATCCCCGCAGCAGCGGTTTTAATCTGGCTTATTGCGTCCCCGGGCGTCCGGTCCGCCGCCGGCCCGGGAATGCTTACGACGTTTGCGAAGCGCTGCCATGCCGGCCGGCGCTCCGCGTCAGAAATTTACGTATGAAGAGACCCGCCACGAAGAGCGACCCGAACACGATAATGACCGGCACGGAGAGGTGCCACGCTGCCGTGAAGCTCAGGTGTTTTGCGAAGCTCCGCACCGTCAGGTTTTCGATTATTTCAGGATAGCAGTCGAAGAGGTACCGGGACGCCCAGAGGAGGGACCCGCACGCCGCCAGAATGAGAAGGGACGGGTATATGAAAAGCCGCTTGAGCGCCGAGAGTTTTCGCCGCCGCTCAACCGCTGAAAAGAAGAGGTACGCGATGTAGAGAAGGAGGAGCCCCGCCGCCCCGAAAACCGCGTACTTACCTACGGTGAGGATCTGCATCGCGAGCGCGGCGTATTCCCCGGCGGGACCCTCGAGAACCTCGGCCGGGCGCGTGATGAAGCCGCCGTCGATGGAAAACCCGAACTTGGAAAGATACCTGCCGCCGAAATATTCGCCCAGGCTCGAGTCGGAGAGCCTGAACATGGTCTTGAGCAGGGCCTTGTTACGAAGATTGTACAGTCGGTCGATTCCCTCCACGAGGAGCTGGCTCAGGACGTGTTTTTGCCGCCCGTCGTCGTCGACCCAGAGGCTTACCCTGACCGCGGGGAGCCGCACGCTGAGCGAGGGGCTGCCGATGGCGCGCTCGCTCACGGGGCGCTCGTAAAACACGGCGCCCCGCTCAGCCTGGGTGTTGTAGCTCGTGAAGAATTTCAGCATTTTTTCGATCTCGTCCCTGACCGCGCCGTCGATGAGCTTCTCGTTGAAAAGGTTCGTCAACGGCTTTTCGATTATCTCCAGGTCGCCGTAGATGCTGTTCGACGCCGTGTCCGCGTGCTTTTCGACGATTTTTTCCGCATCGGCTTTTTTGTCCTCAAGAACCGATCGCGCGTCTTCATACTCGCCGCGGGCCTTTTTTATTTCCTTTCTGGCGGTCTTTATTTCATCACCGTGCGCGTCCCGGTACGCCTTGATGCCGGTTATCTGCCCGCCAAGTCTCGCGAGCTCCGCCTCGCGGTACGACTCAAGCTCGTCTTTGGTGGGAAAGATGTTTGCGACCTGCTTCCATTCGATGTCTTTGACATCGGCGCGCTGTTTTTTCAGGGACTCGAGTTCGGCGTCCCTGCTGATCTTGGTGTATGCCTGTTCGGCCTGTTCGTAGCGGGCCTTTATTTCCTTGAATTCGGCTGTGAATTGCGTGAGATTGAGATCGCGCTCGATTTCATCGTTGATGGCCTGGTCGGTCTGCCAGTTTTTCGCCTCCACGAACGCGGTGATGAACCCGCCGTTTTTCAGGATACCGGCGTAGAACTCCGGCCGGAGGAGCACCATGAGCACGAGGGCTCCCACCGCCACGGCCGGTATCAGTATCAGGGCGAAGGCGTTCACGATCGTAAAAACGACCCCTTTCACCTGTTTCGGTTTTTTCTCGGCCTTTTCGAGGTCGGGCTGTACGGTAGCCTGTTCATCTGCCATGTAGCGCTCCTTTTGAGTTTAGTATGATACTGCGCCGGCCTGTCCGGCGGCCCGGTGTCCGCTCAGCGAGGTCGATGTCTCCCGGCGCCGGCGTGCCGTAACCGGCGGGCGTTTGATGAAAACGATTGATGCGCAATGATATGCGGTTGAGGCATTCTTGTAAAGAAAAAATCATTATGTCGCTGCGCTTGACAGCGGATAATTAATTAACAATTAATAGTTGCATTTGTAATGTATTTTGTTATTATTACATAGGGAAATATAAACATATGAGTTCCCCGGTGCGCCACTAATTAATTATTCGGAGGTTCCCATGCCGACGAGATACCATGACTGGTTTTCGCAGTCAAAAAGGGATATTGAGCAGGCGCTGGATTCGCAGAAAGCCGGCCGACATGAATGGTCATGCTTCGCGGCGCATCAGGCTGCCGAGAAGGCGGTGAAAGCGCTCCACCAGTATCACAATCAGGAAGCGTGGGGCCACGTGGTGAGGAAGCTGCTTGAGGAACTTCCAGCGTCGGTTTCCACGCCCGATGGTCTTCTCGATAAAGCGCGGGTTCTGGACTCGTATTATATACCGACACGGTACGCGAACGGACATCCCGAAGGCGCTCCTTTTGAACACTATGGGAAATTGCAAAGCGAAGAGGCTATAAAATATGCCCGTGAAATCATTGAATTCTGCGGTTCTCAAATGGCCTGAGCGAGAGGCCACCCTGGAAAAGGCGAGATACTGGGCCGAAACAGTCGGGAGCAGGGATGCCTCCGTCGTCAGCATTCGCTGCTATGGCTCCATAGCGGATGGACGCTGGGGAACCGGGAGCGACCTTGACGTATTGATAGAAGTGGACCGGTCGGATAAACCTTTTGATAAACGAAGCCTGGACTTCACGCTGCCGGATTGCGGCGTTCCCGTTGATATGGTTGTGTACACTTCATCGGAATTATGCCGCTTTCGAAGGGAAGGACGCCGGTTCATACGCGAATTTGACGGCAAGTCGATTGTTTTGTATTCCGCACGCGCGGGGGACTCGAGAGCGCTTCATACATCTCCAAAAGGAGACGATCAGTGAAAAAGGTGCCCGGCTTCGCCGGTCTCCTCATCGTCCTTGCATGTTCGGCCTGCTCGGACATGATGGAGTCCTACAAAGACAAAGACTTATATTTTTTTGGAAGGATGAAGGCGGTTGTGCCGAAAAACGCGGTCGGCGCCACCACGTCAACGACGCTGCGGACGCTGGATTTTACGCCTTCCAATGACAATGCCGTGTTCGTGGCCAAAACCGGGAATGATGCTACCGGGCTCGGGAGCACGGAGCATCCCTTTCTCACCATAAACAAGGCCATAACGGCCTGTGATGCCGGCCGGCAGGCTGTGGTGATAGCGGACTCCGGCACGTATGCGGAGAAGGGGTTTGAGATGACCGGTAATATAAAGAAGCTTTTCGCTGCCATTGGATGCAACCCGGTTTTGAATTTGCAAAAGAATAATAGTTATTTCAGGCTGTCGGAGATACAGCACGAGACGCCCTTTACGGGAAACCAGAGATCGAATATATCGGCGACGACCCTTAACAATGGGAATGTGTTCGTCGCGTACCGTGACGATATGGATTCGTATAATGCGAAATATCAGATCTTGGACCCCAATGGATGGGTCCCTGTCACGGGTGAAACAGCTCTCCCGACAGGCGATATTCTCTGCATAGCTGCGGCAACCCTTCCGAATGGCAACGTGTTTATCGTATATAACAAATTTTTTGTCAGCTACGCGAGGTTCATGGTCATCGACCCGTCAGAGTCGACCTTAACCTGCAAACGCTCTTTATGCGCTACCCGGCCGATTCCCCCGCCCTGGGCCTCGCCGACGACGGCAGGAATGCGGGATCGCTGGACGTGGAGTACCGGGGCGAGTAGAGCCGCGTAATTCACAGATTCATGATGATATCAACGAGCTGGTCAGCGCCGTTGACGTCGAAGCGGAAGGTTTTATTCGCCTCGATGCGCGCTGACTGATCGCTGAAGGCCATCGGTATTGGCTCGAATATGGCGTTTTTGTTAAAGTAATTTACTTCCCACACGTTATTGTAACCTCCTGCGCATACGATCAGATCAAAGGCATTGTAATAATCCACGGCGGGAAAAACGTCATAGGGGAGACGAACGATCTCGTATTCCTTTTCAAGATACGAATATTTTTTCAAAAGCCGGTCGATATGTTCGGGCTGGTAACCGAAGCCATAGAAGGCCAGCGGCTTTGAGGCGTCGAGGCCGAGGCGCGTCAGAGCCTTTTCCCGTGACAGGATTTCGTCCCTGTTGCGGATGACCAAGGGGTTGATCCTCTCCATGGGTATCGAGCTTTCGAACGGCTCGATGGCGATCACGCGGTGATACTGCTCTCGTCTGAAAACGAGCGGCTTTTCCGGCAGGGGCACGGTGAAGTGGCTGTCATAGGTGTAATCGGCAAGGTATATTTTTTTGCATGACAACTCGTCAATGAAGTGGTACGGCGAGAACCAGTTGTGGTTCACTATGAGAAGCTCCGGCTTCAGCGTGCGGATAGTTTTGTATAAAACCGAACGCCGGCAGCGCTCCGGCGAAAGCTCATGCTCGTTTTCGAAAGGTATCTTGATGTGTTTGAAGTCATCGGCGATGTGAGACACGGACGAGTGGTGCACCATGGTGTATGTGCACGAAACGCCCCTGCGCTCAAGGGCGTTCCCTATTGACATGCCGAAGACGAGGCGACCTGATCCGAGGATGCCGCCGGTGTAATAGACGATGTTCACTTTAACAATAGTTGTATATCTTAAACTGCCCGTTGCCGGTACCGTATTCGCCATACGTCGCCCATCCAAGGCCGCTCATGTTTGTAAATGATACCAGCTTAGAAAGTCGGGGTTCTGAAGAGTCGTGGGAATCGGCTATAATCAGAGAATCGTTTCTTATTGCGATAAAGCGATGGGCGCCGTAGAACATGCCGGGATTAGTATCCGTACTCCCTGTCTGAGTGCCGTATGAAGCGACAATATTGAAAGTGCCGCTGGAATAATCATGGGTGAGCTGCAAGACCTGCTGTCCGCTTGCATTCTGTGAATTAGCTACATATATATACGGCGGACGAACCTGTACATCAAAGGCTGTATCTAAACCGGTCAAGGGGCTGATCTCTGTCGTGTTGTTATCCCAGTCATAGTGGTATAGGCTATTAGCAGTAGTAATAAAGATGTTTTCGCTGTCCTGGACCTCACAGCTGGTTATACCTGTGATTGACGTAAGCGCTCTTGTTACGCCACTGCTAAAGTCGAGATTGGATTGCCTGATCTGGTTTCCGCCGACGCAATAAAGCTTATTGTTTTTTCTGTCCACGCATACGGAGGTAATATCAACAATTCCTGGAG
>Ga0154692_142_pt3 | contig 27661 bp, 27 predicted proteins | sample Rifle2008BG13ft_FD_116121 | JGI IMG/M metagenome (GOLD analysis project Ga0154692, IMG submission 116121) | Spirochaetes bacterium RBG_13_51_14
GGGAGCGAATCGGTAATGGAAATTCGCCACATCGGCAGCTTTCGTGAAGGTTGATTCCAGTACGAGGGCGAGCGGCGAGCGGGACTGTGCGAGCCAGGCAGCTATCGATCCGCCGAGAGACCTTCCGATGAGAATTATTTTCGGAGCGGGAATTTTCTTATCAGAAACGAGATAGTCCCACGCCGCTTTCACGTCTCGGTATGTCCCTTCCTCCGATGGGGTGCCGCCGCTCCTGCCGTAGCCCCGATAATCGAACACAAGAACATTCAATCCCATAGAATGAATGATCCGTATGGTGTCAATCAGGAACGATATGTTCCCGCCGTTACCGTGACAGAAGAGCACCGTCGCCTGCGCAACACGCGCCGGTACCCACCAGCCGTTCAGCAGAACGCCGTCCTCTGTTTTGAAATAGACATCATCGTAAGCTATACCGGCAGCAATCGGCTCGGCTATGATCTGTTTATACGGGTAAAAGAGGAGCCTGTTCTTGCAGCCACAATCGATGAAAAACAGGATCATGAGAAAGATGAGTGAGAGCCGGCCTGATTTGATTGATCTTGATGAAGATATCATATTCATGTCCCCCTGTTGAGGCAATTGCCGAATTGTGCCTGCACCGCCGATATCACCAATCCTTGATTTCTTGTTATTACATTAATAGTATGCGGTTGCATGCGCTGCTCCCTATTTCATAGTGCAATCCAGGAAATAATTCTCGAATATGGCGCCCATGATGAGTCGTTTCCGGTACGCTGCCGCAACACTGGCAGCGGATATCTCCTCCCCAAGGTTCATGTATATCTCCTTGTAAGAGAATCCTCCCTTCCCCTCAGGGAACACCTCCACGATCTGAGAAGGTGCCTTTCTCTTTTCATCCGACATGTGCTTCACCAGAGTAAGCATCCGGGTATGGCAGGCGACCCTTATTGTCCCGTCTTCATCAACACTGATATTGTCAGGACCGGCACCAAGGTCAAGCTCGTGCTCAGGCTCAAGCGAACCGTCAGGTTTTCGTTTGTACACGTAGAATCTCTTGCCGGTTGTTGCAGTAACGTATAGATGTTTTCCGTCATTGTCTGCCCAAATGCCATTGGCGTATGATAATTTGTCCGCAACGGTCCGCATTGACTTCCCGTCATAGTAGACAACGGTCGCACGAGACAACTTACAGTAATCCTCGATTTTTTTACCTAATGCAGTACGGCTACCGTGGTCGTTGGTGATATAGAATTGACGGGGTCCCACAGCCGCCAGATCGTTGAGGCTTATGAACAGTTCACCTGTTACTGTTTCACGGTGATGAAGGGCTCCGCCCCGGTACTGAAAAATCTCAACAACATGGCTCCCGGGCAGGCGATTGATGACAAAGAGTAGCTTCAGCCCGTCTGGCGCCGTGTAAAGACTGATGCCAAGCGGATAAAATTTGATTTTCAAGTTTGCTGTGAGATTTCGCAATCGAGGTTTTCCTTTCAGATTATAGGCGAAGATAGCTCCCTGGAGGACCTTGCCTTTCATATAAGCCCTCCGGTTAAAGGTAGATATAAAGGCAGTGGCGGTGGCATTATCTATAGCGATATCCTCAGGCCCGGGGACATTCGGTACCTTGACGCACGTATAATTGGAATGTGGCTTAAGTTTTTTAAACTCTCCCGAATCTTTCATTGTCTTTAACACCAGGAAAATGATACCCGCAAGCACAATACCAAGAAAAATAATTATCTTTTTCTTCATCGAGGAACCTCCTTGCAGATTTGCCTTAATCAGCACCATAATGGGCTATCGGCATCCTGTTCTCACTCAAATTAATTTGTTGCAAGATAGCAATATTTTTTTATTTAGTTATAAAATTATTCGACTACATGCCCTGATGATCGCGCCAACAGGGGGCCACTTATCCGGACATACTGGAAAAATCTGATATGAAAAAATGGATAAAAAAAGCCGAAGAAGAAATTATCCGGCGAAGAATATTCTCGGTTAAAGACATCGAATGCTACCACCCTGGCAAAGATTTGACTCATACTTATACCTCTACTTTCTTTCAGAATGGAGCGGACTTGTTGACAACAACGAATATCTGCATGCACTTCTTTAATTCAAGATTGAGCTTCACTTCAATTTATGTGCGTACGGCGGCTGGAATGAGCTAGTTTGTTTCAGCGGGCTGGCACTCCAGAGGAGGCTGACTCATATCGTCCGCGAGGATTGAGACACAGAGGATTTCAGAATCACTGATCGTATCGAAAAAAACAACGTGTGTCCGATTCCCAAGCTGATAGATGAGGCACCCTGATTTTTCGACGATCAGTTTGGTCATAAACCAGTTGTCCTTGAATCTCGAACCTATTAACGCTGGCTGTGGATGGAATACAACAGTGCCATTGGTATCAATAATGTAAAAAAAACCGGTTTTGCCGACCCGACGGTCTTTCAAATTGTTTATGGCACTTCTATGGGTGCTGATATCAAGCTTTACAGCCTTCATTTCAGTCAATATCCGCGCAGAAGTGATCGGACCACCAGATGCGCAGCCGATGATTGAAATAACGAATATGATAAGTATAATAAATAAAAATGAAAAGACGAGATTCCGTTCCAACAAACTTTACTGCCTCACATATTTCATATCATTAAGCTAATATTTCTTATTTAATGACACCAAGTCAATAAATTAATTCACAGATCATGAGTTTCATAGGTCTGGCTATTATAGCATCATATTAAATTTATATAGTATGAAAAAGGCAGGAGCCGCCAAATCTTTTATCAGGATTTTATTGGTCGACATATAAATGTTGTCGGTATTCCCCAATAATGTATCAAGCAGACTACTCCATCAATAGTGATACGGGAAAATGCATAGTTTCTATACTGATAGTTATCGGTACACTCTTTAATACGGTTTATCAATCCGTCAAGATATTTCTCAACAGCATAATTAATAAGTCGAGAAAGAGACTGCTTACACACCTTCCTTAAATCAATGAAAAATTCATACTCGTCAGGGGTGAGAGCGAGATGAAGACATCTCCAATGTTCTTGCACATCACGCATCTGGTATTTGACTCTGACCCATGATAAAGCAATCTTGTCATGATCATAGGAAAGACGGCGTAATAATGATGATATTATATACCGCTTTGACCTTCTGGTGATCATTGAAGCCATGGAGAGCTTATAAAAAGTATAAATGTTTATATTGATAGTGGTTTCGATTATCATATTATCTCCGTATTAATCGAATGTGTATAGTTATACGATTTCCAGTGAAGATTCATAAATTAATTTTCATGATAATAACTTTTTTTCCCATACGATATGTGGAAGCGGCATTTGTGTATGTGTCACAGGAAAATGATTTGTTATAACACTAATGCGTGATATTATAGGCGGTTTGATATATTTAAAAGAAATTACATGTATTTTCCTTGACGCAATTATATAATTCATCCTTTTCAATATCAATGGAAATCATCTTGACAATTACTCTTTCCTTTATCTTCGGCACCTTCTGGGGAAGTTTCTTCTACACCCTGGCCCTGCGATATGCGGACAGCCGGATAAAGGACAGTCCCCTGAAGGCGCTTTTTTCACGCTCACAATGCCCGATGTGCATGAAAAAAATCAGTCCGCTGTTGCTCATCCCTATCGTTGGATTCATCATCCAGAAGGGTAGGTGCCGGAACTGCGGAAGCAGGATTTCCGTTCTTTACCCGGCTTCGGAAATCCTATATGGAATAATGGCTTCCCTGTTCGCCTGGAAATTTGGGATTACCATATATGGTTTCAATATTTATCTGCTGGCTGGTATCGCGCTCAGCATCTCCATCATTGACGTGAAAACCTTTATTATTCCAGACTCACTGGTGATCGCTTTTACGCTTTTATCAATATATCCCATACTGCTCAACAATAACATCAAGGACAACCTATGGGGCTTTCTCACCCTTTTTGCAATCTTCATCGTAATACTGTTAGTCTTTCCCGGCTCATTCGGCGGCGGCGACCTGAAACTTGCATCGGCCATCGGGCTCCTATCTGGGTTCGAGACGTCAATCGTCATCCTGGAAATATCGCTTATAAGTGGCGCCATCATAGGCATCATATACGCCTTGAAAACGAGAAAAAGTCTTAGGACGCGTATTCCATTTGCACCTTTTCTTACGATTGGTTTGATTGTATCATTGCTCTATGGAAGGGAAATTTTGCTGGTGTATTACCGGATTCTGTATTGAAAAAAATTTATCATTCGAATATTTTTATAGCTCGTGCACATTCAGGGGAAAGGTAGTTTATTAATTCATCTCTGCATACGCTTTTAAGGTTAGACAATATTTTTCAAAGGCGGCTCGCAACTTTTTCGCATACAGGAGATTCACGACCAGCGCAAGCGGCCCCTTAAATTCCTCGTAATTTATGAATCGGGTGATTCCTGCATCGATCGGCTCGCATATCTGCCAGCGAAAGCTCCTGATGCCGGGCCTTCCTCTGGTACGGGAGGTGCCCATGCAGAAATGGAAGTTTTCCGGTTCAAGCGCCAGGATAACTTCATGCTCATTCTTCAGAAGTTGCTGGTCGGTCATCCGGCAGTCAAGATCAAATTCAGCGCCTATCATAATATCATCTGAGCGAAGCGTTATGCGTGGCGTGAAGGTGTTCCATACGTGATAATTGTCAAAATCGATGATTATGCCCCAGACCCGTTCCGCAGAAGCGCGTATGATGATCTCAATGCGAATCTGTTTCATGATTTTATCAGTTTGCCGATCCCGCTGGAAGCGGGGTTTTCGACGACCCCCTTCTCGGTGATGATGGCTGTGATATATTTCGCCGGAGTAACATCAAAGGCAGGATTCCGGATAAAAATCCCTTCCGGTGCAATCTGCTCGTTTCGGATGAATACTACTTCATCAACGCTCCGTTCCTCGATGGGTATGTCATTGCCGGACTTCGTGTCCGGATCCAGGGTTGAGACCGGTGCGGCCACATAGAAGGGGATTCCGTTCTCCTTGGCCAGAACAGCGTGGGTATAGGTGCCGATTTTGTTCGCCACGTCGCCATTGGCCGCGATCCGGTCTGCGCCCACGATGACCTTCTTAATGATACCGGTTCGCATGAAATGGCCTGACATTGAATCGGTGATGAGGGTCACCGGTATGTTGTCCCGTGACAGCTCCCAGGTGGTGAGACGGGCGCCCTGCAGATAGGGCCTTGTTTCGCAGGCATACACGTGTATTTTTTTCCCTTCCTCAATCGCGGCTCGTATCACGCCCAGGGCCGTGCCATATCCACCGGTGGCGAGCGCTCCGGCGTTACAATGCGTCAGCACAACATCTCCGTCGTTTAAATATGTCCTCCCGTTCCGGCCTATGGCCTTATTGGCCTCAATATCCTCTTGGTATACCGCCAGGGCTTCCTTTTCCAGCTGCTGCTTGATTTGACTGATATCATTTCCCTTCTCTATGATTTTTTTCATGCGGCCGATGGCGGAGAAAAGATTCACCGCCGTGGGACGGGTTCCCGCGAATATTTGGCAGATTCTGTTCATCTCTTCCTTGAAGTTTTCAATCTCGTTACTGGCGACAGTTAGCGCCGCCAGCGCGATACCCATGGCGGCCGCGATGCCGATGGCTGGAGCGCCCCGCGTCTCCATGTTCCTGATGGAATCGGCCACATCGCGAAAGTGGCGGTATGTGTTGTAGACCTCCTGCATCGGCAGGAGCCGTTGGTCGAGAATTGTAACCGAATCGCCGTTCCATTTAATGGTGAACATGCTAGTCCTCTTGTAACGTGATAGTTATAGCTGCCCGTCAATGAACATCGTTTCTCTCAACGCGGTACTTCCTGAGCCGCAGTATGTTCCCGGTCTCATTCCAGGTCACCTCATCCATATGAATGCGTATGATGAGGAGTCCCCGTCCGCTGTTTCTGAAGAAATTCTCAGGATCACGCGGATCAGGCAGTGTGTTGTAGTCAAATCCGGGTCCTTCATCCTCGATAAGATACTCGACGTAATCCCGGTTCAGGTCGTAGTTGATGGTAACATGACGGTCCATATAACGGCTGTCTGCTTTACGCTTCTCGATCTCGTCATTGTATCCCTTTATGCCGTAATCTTCCCTGATGGATGAGGATATCTCAAGGCATCCGTGGTACATGGCATTGCTGATGGCTTCCTGAAGAGCCAGCGCTAAATTCTCGGCCGTGGTGGTGTTACAAATGCCGGAGGGAACCAGGTCTTTGGTCAGGTGGTAGGATATGGCATTGGTGATAGATTCGTCGATGGGAATCCGGTAACATCCCTTCTCGTATACCACATAGCGCGCAAAGCGTTCAGCGAGCGTCTTCTCGTGCTTCCGGTTGAGGATGGCACGCACCGATGACGCCACATCATTAATGTCGAACGGCTTGCGGATAAAGTCGCTCGCGCCGTACCGGAGAGCCCTTATTGCATCCTCAACATTGCCATGCCCTGTTATGATGAGTACCGGGATCGGCTCGTCCAATCCATGGATCCTCCTGAGAAGCTCAATGCCGTCCATCTTCCTTAGCTTGATGTCGGTGATGATGAGGTCAATCTTTTCACCGTTTTTTAACAGATAGAGCACGTCTTCCGCTTTCTCCATGGATATAACCTTATATCCCAGCCGGGATAGCTTCTTCTGTAAAGAATAGCGGATCATCTCTTCATCGTCAACGACAAGTATTTTGGCGTCAGTGTTATTCATTATTCTTCTTTATCAGTTCTTCGCCGCCCAAAATCAGATGCCCCATCTTGTCGCGTTTGGCCCTGAGGTATCTCACATTTGCCGAGTGGGGCTCCACTTCTATGGGCACCCGTTCTACGATTTCCAAACCGTACCCATCGAGACCGATCACCTTTTTCGGATTGTTGGTCAGAAGTCGTATTTTGTGCAGACCCAGATCCACCAGGATCTGGGCGCCGATGCCGTAATCGCGCAGGTCAGCGGGAAACCCCAGCTCAATATTTGCTTCCACCGTATCCATGCCCTTGTCCTGAAGATGGTACGCCTTTATCTTGTTGCCGAGGCCTATACCGCGGCCCTCCTGCCGCATGTACAGAATCACGCCCTGGCCTTCCCGATCGACCATTTCCATGGCCTTGTGGATCTGGCTTCCGCAGTCGCAGCGGAGGGATGCGAACACGTCGCCGGTGAGGCACTCCGAATGGACGCGCACCAGCACGTTCTCCTTGCCTTCGATGTTGCCCTTAACCAGGGCAACATGAGTCGCTTCGCCGACCTCTGTCTGATACGCGATTATCGTGAAACCGCCGTAGGCGGTTGGGAGGTTTGCTTCTGACACGCGGTGGACCAGTCGCTCCTTGTGCTGACGAAATTTTATGAGATCGGCGATCGTGGCGATTTTCAGATTGTGCTTCACGGCGAATCTATCCAGATCCGGGCGCCGCGCCATGGTGCCGTCCTCGTTCAGAATTTCGCAGATGACGCCGGCCGGCTTGAGGCCCGCGAGCCGCGTCAGGTCCACAACGCCCTCGGTATGACCGGCCCGAACCAGGACGCCGCCGTTGCGGGCGGCAAGCGGGAATATGTGGCCGGGTTTTCTGAGGTCTCCCGGCTTTGTATCGTCATGTATGAGAACCTGCACGGTTCTCGCCCGGTCATGAGCGGATATTCCCGTCGTTGTTCCCTCACGCGCATCAACCGAAACCGTGAAAGCGGTGCCGTACTTGTCCTGGTTGTTCTCCACCATGAGGTCAAGCTCCAGTTCCCGCGCCCGGACCTGCTGCATGGGCACGCAAATGAGGCCCCTGCCATACGTGGCCATGAAATTAATAACCGACGACGTACAGAACTCCGCAGCGACAACCAGGTCTCCTTCGTTCTCGCGGTCCTCGTTATCGACGAGTATGATCATCCTGCCCGCTCGGATTTCCTCAATTACTTCAGGAATAGGACATGACTTCACTGGATTTCTCCTTCTGACGCATACCGGCTCAATGAACACGTAATGTGAAATACACCGTATGGAGGTTCACTGAAACATTCATAAATTCCGGTTTCTCTTGTTGATTTTACACTATTGCCGGATTGGTGCATTAATAAAATCTACCTTAATATAGTCAAGATTTTTTATAACATTATTTCTAATATGGATAAAACGGTTCTAAATTATGCAATATTTCATTATTATGATCGGGTAGCTGCGGCGGGAAATCCCCTCTTTCCCATACCGTCTATCGAAACTGGCACGACTCCGCGTCCGGTTCCGTGGGGATTGATATCTGAATATGTAGCAATGCATACAGAGCTATCGAATGATCAGATCCATTTCTCGCGTGGCAACAGCATTGCTGAAAAAATTTCTTGTTGCGATACGGGCAGAAAATATGAATACTGGAAATGACATCGAGATGACTGGCATCAACCATGAATAACTCGAGCCTGTTAAAGCGGAAATACCTTCATATTATCGCGCCATGCTTCATCAGATCGGTCATCGCCTATCTCGACCGCATCAATATCGCATACGCGGCATTGACGATGAACAGGGACCTCGACTTCACCGACCAGGTATTCGGAATGGGCGCCGGCATATTCTTCATTACCGGTTATGTGAAATCGCTCACCGGATCTTTCAACGGAGCCTATGTCTATCTGGCGTGCTCGCTGGCTGCCGCCGGGATTCTGATGCTTATGCTGAAATCAGCGAATCAAGTATCTCGTGAATCTCGTCCCGGTCGTTTGAAACAACGATCTCTTTCCTGATTTTCTTCGCACCCCGGAATGCGTGGATGTATCTGACAAAGTGCTTTCTCATGAGCATGATTCCCCAATCGCCGTAGGCGTCGATCATCATATCAAGGTGTTCCTTAATCTGCGTGATCACTTCAGCCGACGTGGGCGTCCTGCCTGAGAAAATCCATGGATTCCCGATGGCCCCGCGTCCGATCATAACTGCAGGACAACCTGAAAAAGCCATCCTCTCATGGGCATCGGTAAAACTACGGATATCGCCGTTGCCGACGATGGGAACCGCTGTCATTTCAACAATTTCCCTGATCACATTCCAGTCGGCCCTGCCACCGTACTGCTGGGCGCGTGTCCGGCCGTGAACGAAGATGAGCGATACGCCCGCGTCCTCAAGGGCCCTCACCGTGTCCCGGTAGGTGAGCGTGTCGACATCCCATCCGATGCGTATCTTCGCCGTCACCGGGATCCGCACCTTTTTCACAATGCTCTCCGTGACGGCACGGATCTTGTTCGGGTCCAGCAGGAGCGCAGCGCCCGAGCCGGAGGCGCACACCCGCCGCGCCGGGCACCCCATGTTGATATCGATCATATCGGGTCCGAGCTCTTCCACAACCGCGGCGGCATCAGCCATGATATCCGGCCCGTTGCCGAAAATCTGCACGGCAATGGGCCGTTCTTCATCGCTGAACCCGAGGAGGTCCCTCGTCTTGCGGTTCATCCGTACAATCCCCTCTGCAGAAACGAGCTCCGTGACCACCAGCCCCGCGCCGTGTCGGCGCGCGATTCTCCGGTACGGCGAATCGGTAAAACCGGCGATGGGCGCGAGCATGAGGGGGCCCGCCGCCCTTATTGTTCCAAGACTGATCATACAGTTTCAAGGGGAATCAATGCCACGGGATGTGGTCGGCAGATCACTCTTTCAACGTTGCTCCAATCTCGGCAATAATCTTCTGCGCCTCTTCTATTCTGATTTCCTTAGTGTATTTGAAACAAAAACCGATCTTGCCGCCCTTCAAGAGGGTTACGATGAAAACCTCGATCATAGACGGAGATGGAATTTTTTTCTCAAGCATTTCTCCCTTTACGCTCATTCCGGCGAACGCTCGTTCGATCGTTTTACCGGATGCTGCAGTTCCCATAAATACCGATTTTGTATAATTGAGCAGGCCCGGATCGCTCATCCCCATCAGCTTCTGGGTGTCCCGGGTATAAAGGACGGCGGTGATGCTCATTTTTTCCTCTCCCGGAGGGGAGTCCTTCGGATACACCATCGCAAGCGCATCGGTCCCGGCTTCTGCGGGAGACGAGAATTCAACCCTTGTTTCGAATGTGACCCCGTGGAGAGAGTACGAGAATTTCTTTTCGGCATTAACGGGACAGATGATGGCAATAATGCCGAGTACGACACAGGTCATCATTATTTTTTTAATCATACTCTTCCTCCGACTATTGTAATCATAGTACCCATCATCCTGACCGTGACTCCCTTCCATCAGCAGTATTCCTGCGCATATTATGCAAAAAAATACGAAATCCAATATTCCTGTCACAGTATTCTCAGGGGATGGCGAGCCGAATCTTATAACGGAGCGTCATTTCTTGTCAATACCATTTACCAGTCCCGGTGTATAATTATTTTTACAATGAGCAGGCGTTTTACGGCTGCTGGCTGTGTATCAATTTTCAATAGCTCGATCCGGGTTCTCTGACCCGGCATGGGTAACGGCTGTAATGGCAATAGTTCTATTATCCGCTCATTTTCTTTCAATAATATGAATAATTAAGTTATGAAAGATACGTATTTATAATAGACTTGTTGCATAACTCAATAATCAATAATTTTTACCCCGTCGCCGAAGGCGGCGGGGGTAAAAATGTATAATTATGAGTAGTTATGCAACAAGTCTATTATGTCATGATCAATACTATCGATAAATATTTTTTTTATTCAGATCAATATTTTTTCACAATTCCCCTTACCTATTCGTATATGAATTCATAAAGGGCGCTCACGTGGCCCGCACGATACACGTGCGAGGCGCAGCGCGATGCGTCCATGAAGGTGAAATCCATGCTCGCAAAAGCAATCTCCTTCGGCATCCACGGGATCGACGCCCGGCTCATCGAAGTGGAAGTTGACATCATTCGCGGCCTCCCGAACATCACTATCGTCGGCCTGCCGGACTCCACCATACGGGAGTCCCGGGAACGGATCCGCTCGGCCATTGAGAATTCAGGATTCGAATTCCCGCCCCAGAACTTCGTGGTGAACCTGGCACCCGCCGGGTTCAAGAAGCAGGGGGCGAATTTTGATCTCCCCGTTGCTGTTTCCATTCTTCAGGCCACGGGCCAGGCGGACGTCACGCCGGCGGGCATTCCGATGGTGGGCGAGCTTTCACTGGACGGTCAGGTCAAGCCGGTGCGCGGCGTCATATCAATGACGATCGCCATATACCGGATCGGATACCGCTCCGTCATTGTTCCTTACGAAAACCGGTTCGAGGCGGCGGCGATACAGGAAATAAAGGTTTTTCCGGTAAAAACCCTGGCCGAAACTCTATCGGTATTGCGGGGAGAGGGGTCGGCCTTTACGAACGATCGGAAAGACGACGATACCCGCATCGGACTCGATTTTTCCGATGTGAGAGGCCAGGAGACGGCGAAGCGCGCCATTGAGATAGCAGCGGCCGGTCACCACAACATCCTTCTGTACGGATCGCCCGGTTCGGGAAAGACCATGCTGGCCAAGCGCATTCCTTCAATCCTCCCGCCGCTCGAAAAAGATGAAGCTATCGAAACGACTATGATTCATTCCGTGGGTGGAGAGCTGAAAGGGGACGGCGGTCTCATCACCCGGCCTCCTTTCCGGTCACCACACCACACCTCATCCGACGCGGCGCTGGTAGGCGGTGGAGCAATCCCTTCCGTGGGCGAGGTGTCTCTGGCCCATAACGGAGTTCTTTTCCTGGACGAGTTCGTCGAGTTCCGAAACAACGTAATCCAAGCGCTCCGCCAGCCCCTGGAGGACTACGAGATCACGGTGTCGCGGGCCTTCGGAACCTTCAGGTTTCCCGCAGACTTCATGCTGGTAGCGGCGAGCAATCCCTGCCGTTGCGGCTACCTCTTCGACGGCGTGGTCCCGTGCTCCTGCCCCCCGCACCAGGTCAAGGGCTACTTCCAGAAAATCGCGGGCCCCATCCTTGACCGGATCGACATCGAGGTCCTGGCACCCCGGGTCCCGTACCGGGACCTGCTGGGTAATCACAGGTACGAAACCTCAGCGGAAATTAAAAAGCGGGTCATGGCCGCGCGGTATATTCAAGCGAAACGCTTCAGAGCGAGTGCCACCCGGTACAATTCGCGGATGACGCAGGACGAGATAAAAGAACACTGCCGCCTCACCGCAGACGCGGAGAGCGTACTAGAGCTGGCGGTCAGGCGGACCAATATAACGGCCCGCTCCTTTTTCAAGATAATAAAAACCGGACGCACCATAGCCGATCTGGATGGAGCGGAAACAATAGATAAAAGGCACATCCTGGAGGCGCTGTCGTACAAGAACCTGCAGCGGAACTACGACGTGTGAAGAGGTATCATTGCATGACCGGAACGATCCGTCAAGCTCATTCATAACCGAGAGGGCGTTTAAACCCGGCCCCGGATGAATTGTTCTTGTCATAATTCCCGCTATAATTATAATGAGGACTCTGCAAAAAAGGTTACGCGGGCCGACTCGGCCGCAGAGGGGTGATATGCGATGGCGATAGAAGACGACTTCAATTTATACAAGCTCATCATCAAATCGGTTGAAATCCAGATCAGCGAGAATGACCCTCCCGCGACTAAGAAAACCTTTGATCGACTCGTGGCGAACGGACATGACGAAGCCACGGCCAAGGAAATGATTGCATCGGTGATAGCCGAAGAGATCTATCTGATGTTGAAGGATAATAGGAAAATCAATGAGGAGATCTTCGCCGGGCGATTAGCGGAATTGCAGTAATGGTGATAACGCTCAGCACCCTGCGTTCATTCCCCTTCATACCGTATGCAGCGTACCGCGCGTTTATACCGGTATGACGCCAGAGCCACCGGCGCCATTGTGCATTTCTCTATACCGATATCGCACCGTGGGAAAAAAACGCAACCGGTCGGCGAGCTTGTCATGGTGGGAACCATGCCACGAATGGTCCGCAGCTTCTTCCGGTTTTCACCGATCCGCGGAATCGCCCTGAAGAGCCCCCGCGTGTATGGATGCCCCGGCTTTCTGAATATATCCGCCGTTCTGCCGTATTCCACGATTTCGCCGGCGTACATGATGGCGATCTCATCCGCGATATTGGCCACGACCCCCAAGTCATGCGTGATCAGGAGAAGCGACATCTGGCGCTCCTCCTGAAGTTTCATCAGGAGGTCCAGTATCTGCGCCTGTATGGTTACGTCGAGCGCGGTCGTGGGCTCATCTGCAATCAGGATCGACGGGGACGTCGACAGCGCCATGGCTATCATCGCCCTCTGGCGCATACCGCCCGACAGCTCATGGGGGTAGGCGTTCAACCGCTTCGCCGGATCGGGTATGCCCACGCGTGCGAGCAAATCCGCGGCGTGATCCCGCGCCTCCCGCTTGTTCATCCCCATGTGCAAAACGATGCTCTCCATGATCTGGTATCCCACGGTAAAAACCGGATTAAGGGAGGTCATCGGCTCCTGGAAGATCATCGCGATTTCCTTGCCCCGGATCTTCCGCATCTCGTCGTCCTCAAGCGGAATGATGTCCCTGCCCTTATAGAGAATGCGTCCGGAATCGATCTTTCCGGGCGGCGGCACAAGTCTCAGTATGGCATATGCCGTGACCGATTTCCCGCATCCCGATTCCCCCACAAAGCCCAGGGTGCGGCCCTTGTGAAGCGTGAACGATACATCCCGAACCGCCAAGATGTCGCTGCCTGACAGGGGGAACCGAACGCTCATGTTTTTCACTTCTAGAAGTGCGTTCATATATGCCCTCAAGTTATATTTCTGCTTCCAGGGTATCGTAGATGATTTCTCGCTGCATTTCATTCTCCGCAGTATTAAAACAACCGTAACCGTAACGTTAATGAAACCCCGCCTGCATGTCAAGAGTTTACCGAAGGCTGACTCGTTATCAGTGGGTTAAAAAGATTGCTTTACAAATCAAACTATTATCTGATAAGTAACCATGGAATTCAAGGTAAAACGCCCGCTCTACGTATTTGAAGAAATCGTCTCGATGCTCAGGGATGAAAAAGGCTGTCCCTGGGACCGGAAGCAGACGCACCAGACCCTGCGGCCCTACCTGATCGAAGAGGCCTATGAAGCCCTGGACGCGATCGACAGCGGTGATCCCGAACATATAAAAGAAGAACTGGGCGACGTGCTCCTCCAGGTGTACCTGCACGCTCAGATCGCCCGGGAGCAGAATCAGTTCACTATCGACGACGTTGCCCAATGCATTGTCGACAAGATAATCCTCCGGCACCCACACGTCTTTGGCGACGATACGGTGACCGACGCCGACCATGTCGTCGAACGGTGGGAGCAGATCAAGAAGAGGGAAAAACCCCACCGTACTTCGCTCCTCGACGGCGTGCCGAAAAACCTGCCCGCACTGCTCAAAGCGTATCGGGTCCAGCAGAAGGTCTCCCGCGTTGGGTTCGACTGGGAGCGAATCGAGGACGCGGCAGGCAAGCTGGATGAGGAGATCGTTGAGCTCAAGCATGCGCTCGCATCAACGGACAGAAAGAATATCGTTGACGAGGCAGGCGACATCCTTTTCAGCATCGTCAATCTTCTGCGATTCATGAAGATCAATCCGGAGGATGCGCTGCTCACGGCCATCGAGAAATTCATAGTGCGGTTTCAGCACATCGAGAAACGGGCCGTCGAGATGAAAAAAAACCTTGAGGATATGACGATTGACGAGATGGAGATCCTCTGGCAGGAATCGAAGAGAAGCGTGTGAAGACCTACTGTAGCGCGTGACATTTGATCCCTACCGGAGGCCGGCAATCTCCTCATACAACCGCTTCATGTCCCCGGCAGCAATCTTCCCCCGGCCGAATTTGTATCCGTAAATTTCCTCTCTTATCCGTGCGATAGCGATCTCCATGTCGGCCGGTATCGTACCGCCAAAGCCGTTCCGGACCTGTTCGAGCGACTTTTCAGCCACACTGAGAAATCCATCGCCGTCCCCGGATGCAACGCACCGGGCCGCTTCGGCAAGGTAATCCCGTCTATCGGGCACGTCACGCATGGCACCCGGGGGTTCCCCTGATCCCGAGCCGCCGGCGACCATACGGTATCGCTTCCGCTCCCAGAGGACGACGAAAACGATGGTTCCCGCCACTGATAGAATGATGAGAACCACATAGAGGGGATTCAGATCAATCTGCTCCTGTTTCTCATTGTCCAGCGCGAGTCCCCGCCGGCTCTCGCCTCCCTTTGCCACAAACGAGATGTTCTTAGTCTCGACGGTTTCATATCTGCCGCTGTCCGGATTGAAAAAGGAGAATCGAAACCCGCCCGGACTCACCTGACCCGCCTGCTCGGGGATAAGGGTGTAGGTGAACGTTTTGCTCCCCCGCAGTGTCCCGCCGCTGAGTGAAACAGAATTTTCTCCTTCTTCAGATATAACCTTGAGACCCGGCACATCCCGCTCGAGGAGAGGCTTTGTCATGGTAATCAGATTGCCGGTACCCTCAACCGTAACCTTTATTTTCTTTTCCTCATAGGTCTTGATCGCGCCCTCCGAATAGTTTGCACTAATTCTGAAGCTGCCGATATCGCCCTGAAAATTATCCGGCCGGCCGTGGGCCGGCAGGGAGAGCACGGTTATGGGCCTGGTGTCACAGGGAATATCCTGCTCGATGCGCGACATCATGGGGATATTGAAACCGCCGAAGAAATCATCCTGTTCCACGCGCCGGGTCCGCTGGATCAGAGCGGTGAGTGTGCCGCCCCCGACCCGGTAGACGCCGGGTGCGGCCGCTATGAGCGCGAAGGAAACGACGTGGGTCTTTTCATGATCGCCCTGGCGGGTGATTGATCCGTGGTCCGGGTCATCCATCATTTTTACCACGAACCCTTTGGTCCCGGGAGGTTCCTTGAATCCCAGCTTCTCCACCGTGAGTCCTCCTGACATGAGATAATAGCGCATGATTACCGGCTGGCCCACATGGGCGGTGATGGAGGAAAGCGCGACCGCGGATTTGAAGTCGGTCAGGTCCGCGATTTCTCCCGTACTCCCGGCCGCGACCGCAAGGCCCACTTCGCGCGACCTCATGGTTTCCTTTCCGCGTTGAAACGCGAGGGGAGGGATACGGTACTGCCCCCGCCGGAGGCCGGTCACCGTGAAGAGGAGTTCCGCTCCCGACCAGGTTTTTCCATTAACGAACTGGAAGCTCCGCTGCATGCCCGCATATTCAATCTTCAGCCCCGGTACTGACGGGTACTTCACCGGCCTCACGTCTTCGGGATCGCCTGAGATCTTCACCCGGAGCATGGTGCTGTCACCGACCTCAATCGCCGATTTCTCGATTTCGGTTTCAAGATCAGCCGCATGGGAAGGAAGAACTCCGGCGAATAAAATAATCGCGCATAAAAAAATCTTACCAGAATTTTTCAAGCTTTCTCCTTTCATCTCTCGAACCCTTCTGCCTCCGAACAGGGCTTTTCTGGAGTGAGCGGAGAATATTCTGAACTTGCTCCCGGTTCATCTGGTTCCGGCCCTGCATGCTGTCCCGGCCCTTCTGTACATTCCGGTCTTTATCCTGATTTTTATTGCCCTGCTGAGAGGCATTCCTGTTCTGTTTATTATTTGTATCGTTATTATCCTGCTTATCCTTGTTCTTATTATCCTGCTTATTCTTCTGATTGTTGTTATCATTCATCTTTTTCAAAACATATTCAATGTTCTTCTTTGCCTTTACATAATCGGGATCGATTTTCAGCGCATTGATGTATGCGTTGATCGCCTCACGGTAGTTGCCCTGCTTGAGGTATGCGTTCCCGGTGTTGAATAAGGCCCTCTTCTGCACATCCGGGTCATCGGATTGAACCGCCTTCTTGAACCCGGTCTGCGCGCTGTCGAAATCCTCGAGCATGTAATCCGCGTCGGCAATGTTGAAGGAGAGCTTTTTCCTGTCGTCTTCGGTCGGTGCATACTCTTCGGCCTTTTGATAGTACCGCTTGGCGTTATTGAATTTCTGCTGGTCATATTCCTTGTTCCCGCTGGAAACGGCGTCCCTGAAGGGATCGAGCCATGCTATGGAAAAAAAGGCAAGGATAGCCGCCAGTGGAATTAATGCTGAACGTATTCGGCCCACATTGTTGATCCTCCTGTTCCCTCCGGGGGGCACTGGATCACTGAGCTCATCAGCGCAGAATTTTATTTTCATTATTATAATTTTTTACTCGTATCGTTTTTGACCGATAAAAAAATTAGACTCCACACGGGAAAAAAAGTTACCCGCTCATGCCTCTCGGTTTTCTCTTCATTTTATTCTGCAGCAGGCGCCACAGGCGTTGCACCTGGTTATCCGCATACTCATTGTTTCTTTCTGTCAGCATTAATTCGACTGATAGGACCAGCAATAGAAAAAAAGCTAAAATCTGGTATCGCTCACGCGGCTCCTTGATGATCCGCGAACCATACTGGTTCTTCTGCTGGTCTGCGATAATGTCAAGAATAAAGTGGAGCCCGGAAAAGCTGTCCGATATGTCGATATACGTGCCATAGGTAATGCCGGCAATCCTTTTCAGGGAAGAGACATCCTTTCTGGTCCTCACAAGCTTGCCGTCTGAGTCGCGGTAATAGGAGTCCGCGCCGCCATTTTCATCCGATGACGGAATCACCTCTCCGGAAGTCCTTCCAACGCCAATGGTGTAAATGGAGACGTCCATATCACGGAACAGCTTCGCCGCCGCCTCCGCTGTCCCCTCGTGGTCCTCGCCGTCGGTGATCAGAACGAGTATACGTGCGGTAAGCCGCTTGTTCTTGAATACGCGGTATGCTTCCTTCAGTGCCATGCCGATGTCGGTTCCCTTGAGGTAGATCGAATCCGGCGAAGCTGCATCCAGAAACATCATGAAGGCGCCATAGTCATTGGTGAGGGGACACTGGAGGAAGGAGTCACCGGAAAAAAGGATCAGGCCCACCCGGTCGCCCGTAAGGGACTCGACGATCCACCGCACCGCGTCCTTGGCCCGCGTCATTCTGCTGGGCTTCACGTCCTGAGCGAGCATGCTGGGACTCACATCCAGGGCGATCAGCACGTCGGACCCCTCGCTGTTCACCTCGCGCGCCTGATCACCCCACTGGGGCCTGATCACGACAATGGCGAACAGAATAATCGACAGCATCATCAAAGCCTGCTTCGCCATACTGATTGTTTCAGATCCCCGTATCAGGAAGCCACGCCCCATGCCCCGGATGATCAGATCAATGGCCCGGCGCCTCCAGATCAGGTAAAACAGGAAGAAGACCATAACCACGGCGGAAGCCGTAGCGATGTATATCAGATATTTATAGTTGCCTAGTTGGAACATGCCATCCTCCCTCACGCATCAGTCACCCCCACCCCGCCCTCCCCCATCAAGGGGGAGGGATTGAATCATCATGTAATGAATACTCCGCTCATCATGGAATCTTCCTATAAAAAAACGATCGCAATAAAACTTCCAAGAAAAACAGAGTCATGGCCGCGACCAGGAACCACTGGAACCGGTCGTAAAACTCATGAAACTGCTTTATATCCACCCGGCTTTTCTCGAGCCGGTCGATGTCCTTAATGTTCTGCCACAGAACGCCGCTGGATGTGGCGTTATAGTATCTGCCGCCGGTCAACTCAGCGACCTTTTTCAGTGAATCCTCATCCATGTCGATAACGACGTGCCGGGTCATCCCCATAAAACCGGTCGGGTACGGCACCGCCTCACCCTTTTTACCGATTCCAACGGTGTAAATCTTTATCCCAATCTCTGAAGCGGCTTGAGCCGCCGTTTCCGGGTCAATACTGCCGCGATTGTTCATCCCGTCCGTGACAAGAAGGATAATTTTGCTTCTAGCCTTGCTGTCCATCATGCGCGCCGCTGACAGGGCAATGGCATCGCCGATAGCGGTGCCATCCACATGGACCGTATCGAAGTCAACTTCGTTAACAATGTCTGCGATCATCTGGTGCTCCAGGGTGAGCGGGCACTGGAGGTAGGCCTCGCCGGCAAACACCACCATGCCGATGCGGTCACTCTTTCTCCGGCTCGCGAAGTCCCGGATCACCCGTTTGGATACGGCCAGGCGGTTATCAGGCTGGAAATCCTCCGCTCTCATGGACCCGGAAACATCCATGGCTATCATGATATCGATGCCGAGATTCTTGATGCTGGAATAATCGATTCCCTTCCCCGGCCGCGAGAGCGCGATAATGAGAAGTAACATCGCCGCAAAGCGCAGCGCCGGAAGAAACCGGTAGGTCTGCGCGCGGATCGATTTCCTGGCTCGGACAACGCTATCCGATGAGATTGCCACAGCAGCCTCGCGGTTATAGAGCTGCCGGTACAAATACCAGAAAAGCATCAGCGCCCACGGGACGATGAGCATCAGAAACATAGGATCTTTAAACTCGAGGTAGGCCATTGTTCAGGTCCCCGGAAATATTTTTCCCAAGATCTACTGTTCTATTTAGATTCGCGTGCAGAATCTCCCGTGACGGCGCAAACTCGGCGAATTTGGACAGATCCCAAAGGTTGAGGTTCTCCATGATCTCACCGCCATATCGTTCACGTGCATATTTCGGAAATATCTTCGCTATTTTCCTTTCTATCTCATACGTCGTCATCTCCACGGCATCGAAGTGGAACTGCAGCGAAAGGTACTTGCGAAAAATCATGGAAATACCGAAGACGAATTCCTCGATTCGTCCTTCATCAATCAGCCGGCTGCCGTTGAATTGTTCTATCTCCTTTAAGAAAATTTCAATGGGCGGTATTGTAACCCCGCGGCCTTCCCGATGCGTGCTGATATAACGCCATGCGAAGAAGGCTGCCACTGCAACGGCAACGACTCCCAGCAGGAGGAAGACCAGGCGCCAGTAGTTTCCCTTCAGATCCAGGGGCGGCTCGATTTCCTGCAACTGGCCCTCCACGTTCACAGCACTGATCTCTACGCTGGGGACCTTGTACCCGATCCTTATGCCGTCAGAACCTTTTATTTCGATCTCGGGCAGAGCCCAGGTGCCGGGGCGGTAATATGATATCTGCATTGTGATGGCGATATCGGTGATCGATCCATCTGACCGGTCGTTTTTCTTTATTGAATGGATCATATACAGCGGCACGAACCGGAAGGGATCACTCTCATGCTCATCGTTGTTCCCGGCCTTTATTGCATCGTTTGTATTATTAATTTCCGGATAGTATTCGCGATTCTCCGACGGCACAACGTTTAACGCAGACAATCCCTTGCCCGCGATATTGATCCGGTATTCAAGGAGGGAGCCCACTGTGGCCTTTACGGGTTTTATCATGGCCTTGATCCTCGGCGCTTCCATTCCGTCATTGGCGTATGACATTATGGAGAACAGTGCCGAAAATATGTTAAGCACAATAATACAGATGTCCTTTCTGATTCTGTGATTCATAGTATTACGTTTATGCTTTATGATATGTGGAATCTGGCCATTAGAATTTTTGCAAAACTCAATAATCAATGATTTTAAGGAGGATGTCTAATAATTCAGTTAGGATACAGCATCCCCTCCCTCGATGGGAGGGGACAGGGGAGGGTGATTCTAACGCCTGATGCAATCAGCAGTTATTCACCCCCACCTAACATCTGCCGGACAGGATGTCCCAATGCCGCGGAGGCCACGGATGGCCGAGAGCGGCCCCCATCAAGGGGAAGGGATAATTGATGAATATTCGGACTTTTCAGACAACCCCGAAAAAATGAATATTAAACCCTAGTAATATGCGTTCTATTTCGTTTCTCGAAATACTTCAAGATAGGCGTCTCTATCGGTTCAGCAGTGCTCAGGGCTATGGAATTGAACTCGGATAGCACAGGGAAATTCCCCTTTTCAGGAATCGCGTCAGATAGGAACACCCTACCGGTTTCAAGATCGACGAATTCGGTAAGGCCGAAAAAGCGCTGATCCCGCTCCAGGGGGTCGGACACCTGAACCGGTATAATGTCGTGCTTACGGGCCAGGAGCTTCATCTTTAAGAGATAGCTGTCATCTGAATCGAGGAAGTCCGATATGATGAAGATAATGCTCCGCTTTTTCAACACCCGCTGGATAAAGTCGATCCCCCGGGATATACTGGTCTTCCTGCTAACAGGTTTGCATTTCAGTATCTCATCAAAAACCTTTAAGATGAATTTTCTTCCCTTCTTGGGTCTGATATATTTTTCCACCCGATCGCTGAAAATGCAGACGCTCACTCGATCGTTGTGAATCTGCGCCAGGTTCAAAAAAAGCGTCGCTACTTCAAGAATGATATCTAACTTCCGTCTTTCGCCGCCGAACTCGGTGGATCCGGACATATCGATCATGAGGACAACGGACAATTCCCTCTCCTCGATATACTGCTTCACGAAGAGAGTCCGCATCCGCGCCGATACGTTCCAGTCAATACTTCGTACATCGTCACCGTACTGGTATTCCCGCACCGCGTCGAAGGCAAGACCATGGCCCTTGAAGGCCGAGTGGTACTCGCCCATGAACAGAGTGTTCAGCTTCTTGCCGGGTTGGAAGCGTATTCTTTTTAAAAGGGAAAGTTCCTTGGTATCCACCTACGGGACCTCTATGGAATCAAAGAGCATTTTGACAACGTCATCGGCCATTTTTCCATCAGCCTCCGCCTCGTATGAAAGAATAATCCGGTGGCGCAGAACGTCGGCTCCGATCTCCTTAATATCATCCGGTGTAACGAATCCCCTGCCCCGGATAAAGGCGATGCAGCGCGAGGCCTTCATGAGCGCGATGGAAGCCCGGGGGCTCGCGCCGAATTCGATATATTTCTTCAGCTCCTTCCGCGTCGGATTTCGCGTTTCGCCCACGATGGTGACGATGTAATCGATGAGCTTTTCATCAATATAAATCTTCTGGACGATATCAGCCTTTTTGGCGATTCTATCAGGCGGCATTACTTTATTTACATTGTTAACATTAATTTCACTGAATCGGTTCAGTATCTCCTTCTCTTCCTGGCGAGAGGGATAGTCCACCAAAACCTTCATGAAAAAGCGGTCAAGCTGCGCCTCCGGCAGGGGATAGGTGCCCTCCTGTTCGATGGGATTCTCCGTAGCCAGCACCATGAACGGCTTTTCCAGGGAGTGGGTCTCCTCGCCGATAGTGACCTGCTTCTCCTCCATGCACTGCAGCAAAGCCGATTGTACCTTTGCCGGCGCGCGGTTGATCTCGTCCGCCAGGAGCAGATTCGTGAAAATGGGCCCCTTCTTGGTGAAGAAATCCAGCTCTCTGGGGTTGTAGATGCGGGTTCCGATAAGGTCGGCCGGCAATAGATCCGGTGTAAACTGCACGCGCTGGAAGGATGTATCTATCGCGCGCGCGAAGGCCCGGATGGTGAGAGTCTTGGCCAGGCCCGGCAGGCCTTCCAGGAGAACATGCCCTTCCGATAGGTAGGAAATCAGTATCCGGTCAATGAGGGCCTCCTGTCCAACGACCACCCGGCCGACTTCCGATTTTATCTTCCCCACGAAATCATTTTCAGCCTTTACCGTATCAGTAAGTCTTTCAATCTCGTCATAATCCATAGAATGTCTCCGAACATGAAAAGTAACTGTTTTTTATGTAGATGTGAAACATGAAATTAATATTATGAAAATAACATATACGTGCGTCAGATACGAAATTTAGAGATTTATATTTTTTGTCCACAAGAAAATTTATTACACGGCGAGTCCTCTCATTATAAATCCGGACGGCATGCAGCGTATTAATCAAATAAGGGTGGGTGAAGTGTTGATTGTTACAATCGGTGAAAATGCATGATGAACTTGCGGTTATGGCTAGATGAATATCACGGTTTACGCCCCTTAGGACATCCTCCAACACGTCACATGTGATCCTCAATTAATTAAATGGATCCTATAACAACAGCAGGCCATTAAGAAACGATTAAACCAGTATTTGTGCTACTGATATTCACAATCCAGTATTTATATATATCGGTGATATAACAAATAGCCAAAAAATTGCTATTCATGCCGTTAAAAATTAACTTGAAATATAACAAAACCGGACGCATAGTGTCATAACTACACCAGTCTGTTCTGGCATTTTTCATAGTTCCAGTTACCACACCAGTATGAGGAGGTTTGGCCATGTCACAGTATGATAAAGACTTTAAAAAGGCACTCGAGGTGGGACGTCCGCCCAATATAACCAAGCTCTTTCCCAATTCTAGGGCCCTGATCGTAAGCGGAAAGGCCATCGACCGGGGTATGATCGCGAAGGGTCACGCAATCGCCATTGCGGCCAACGGGCGCAACAGCTTCGTCATCCGCGGCGCTCTCCGTGCGGCACAGCGCGCCAACGCGGTTATCATCCTTGAAATAGCAAAGTCGGAAGGCGGGGCCAAGGCCTACTGCGCCGTCAACTACTGGAACCTTGCAACCTACGCCGATGCCGTGTGCAATGAATTGGGCATCACCGTGCCAGTGACAATCCACGCGGATCACTACGCTATTCAGAACGATAAGGACATCGCCGCAGCCAAGATTGAGATCCCCAGCATGTTCGATGCCGGTATTACGTCAATAGCAATCGACGCGTCGCACCTGCCAGACGACAAGAATCTCCTGGCCAGCATAGAGCTCAATCCATTCGTGCCGACATGGGCCGGTCTCGAAACCGAAGTAGGCGAGATCAAAGGCAAGGAGGGGCTTTCAACCCCGGAAGAGGCGATCTTCCTGATCCAGGGCCTCAACGCACATGACATCTTCCCGGACTGGATCGCCCTGAACAACGGCACCACTCACGGCATAGAAGAGAGCGAATCCGGCATCCAGGTTGACCTGACCGCGCGGATACATAAGGCCATCGAGAAATACAAGGTCTCCGGCGCCCAACACGGCACTTCCGGCAACAGCTCCGATCGGCTCCGCCAGATCGCGCAGAAGACCAATACTACCAAGGCCAATGTAGCAACAGCCCTGCAGATGATCTCCTGGGGTCTCGAGGTGAACGATTATGGCAACGCCATTATGGATGAGAATAAAAATTTCAAAAAAATAAAGGGAGCGGGCATGACCGAGGATGTGTGGGAAGAGATGGCAAAGTATGCGTCAGAAAAGTCCCTCAAAGCGGGCGATTTCAAGAAGCTGAACCTCCCCTTTGAAAACAAACTCACCGGCCTACCAGCCGACGTGCGGGAGCGGATGGTCAAGGCCGTTGAAGACTTTGTTTACAACATGATCGTGAATGTGCTCAATGCCAAGGATACGGCGCCGCTGGCAGTCGAAGCGTTGCTCAAAGCCAAGTCCTATGATCTGGGCCCAAAAGCGTCGAGAATTGACGACCCGAAAGAATGGACGGTGGAAAAAATAACGACAAAAGCCAAAGCATTTGTGAAATCACCGGACACCTCCGGCAAGGACCATGGTGATTAATCATAATCCCTTGCCTTAAAGTCGTATGATAGCACGGCACGGGATTATTACCTGTAACAAAATCCGCTTTCATTTTACTTATTCATTCAATGTCTAATTTTCGGGGTGGAGAAGTGAGTTATTTAGTTGTCGGTGTTATCATAGGCCTCCTGATCATGGGCCATGAACTTGGCCATTTTCTCGCGGCGCGCGCGGTTGGTGTCCCTGTTGAACTATTTTCTATAGGGTTCGGACCTGCGATCTGGAAAAAAAGGTTTGGCGGTACTGAATTCCGCCTGTCGCTGATCCCCCTGGGAGGATTTGTTCTCCCCGCGGTTACGTGCGAAGATGACTTTTTTCGCATTCCCGTACATTACAGAATCATGTTATTCCTCGGCGGACCGGTTGCGAACCTGGTAATCGCCCTGATGCTTATCAGCATATACAATGTCCTCACCGGGGGCTTTTCCATCACCGGCGCATTCATAGAGCCCTTCCGGCAGACCGCTTCCATGATGCATACGATTATCATCTCCATTACAAACCTTTTCACGCAGCCCGGAAGCGTATCCGGCATTGTAGGCATTCTTCACCAGGGCGGGGGATTCGTCAAAGGCGGTGCCCTTCATGCAGTGCGGCTGGCTTTCATACTGAGCGTCAACCTCGCGGTCTTCAATCTGCTGCCGGTGCCGGTACTGGACGGAGGGAAAATATTCCTGTTCTTCCTTGAAAAAATTAATCTGCGGTTTCAAAAAATATATGCGCCGATCATGGTGGCCGGATGGCTGGTTATCATCGGCTTGATTATATACGCGACGGCCCTTGACATTGGCAGGCTGATGCACACTCCCTCCTGACAATTGTAATCGGGAGCTGCATAACAAAATTTAAAAAAGGACAATTGATCTGACATGAAGGCACGAGGATTACTCCCGGTTATTATCGCAGCGTTATGCACCGCGGCAGGAGTCGCCATCACCCTTGACTTCAACGGGAAATACCGGAAAAACCCCTCTCTCAACGATCCGTGGTGCGGAAAATCCATTGAAATTACTAAAATACGGTTTAATAAATACAGGATAGTATGGGAGCTCATAACCGGTGAAAAAACGGTTGTGGAGCTGGTCGGGAAGGTCGAGGGAGACATGATCGATTTCCGCAAAGCGAAGGGGAAAGAGCTATACGGCTACACCTACGCGCTCATTGAAAATAAAAACAAATTGGTCGTTACCCTCACCGTTCCTGACAAGTCCATTGTGTGCCGATTCACCCGCGTACGAGACAGGAAATAAGCGCCCGGCGTACACTGAGATCAATTCATCAGGCTCGCTATGTGCTTTACCTGAGCCGTCAGGTTGGTAATATATGCATTCCGTTCCTGGTATATGGTTCCTTTCTCGTCGTATTCTTTCCGCGCCATCTTCTCGATTGCCCTGTCCAGATCCCCCTCCGCTGCACCGATGTAATCCTCGATAAGCTTACGGTACCTGAATGTGGCATCGCGGGACTTTCGTAAAAATTCCTTCGCGTCCTCATCGGTGAAGACCCAGCCATGGCCAATGCATATCAGCCTCGGATCGAGGGATATCATCTTCTCAAGCGAGGCGAGATAATCGTTGTATGATGACAGGAACTCCACCTGGGGCTCGTTCCCGTCTTTCCCCAGCGGCACGCCCGCAGCCTCGCCGGGGAAGAGCGCTCCCATTTCAGGTATGAAGAAGGCCAGCGAATCCCTTGTGTGGCCGGGCACCTCGTACACCCGGCAGGTGAGACTGCCGATATCGATCTCAAATCCTTCCCTGAGGTTATAATCGAATGTCATGGGCCGGATGCTGAGGTCCTCGTCGCCGACAATATCCTTAAAAAGCGGACGCTGGATCTCGCTCAATCTATTCATCATCGCGAGAACCGATTCCTTCTGCAGCAACCCGGCCACCCGCTCATGAGCTCCTACCTTCAAACCAGGGATATGACGCTTCAGGTAGCCGGCCGCCCCCAGGTGATCGTAGTGCGAATGGGTGATGAAGAGGTAATTGAGCTGATTGCGATCCCCCAGGATCTCTTCGATAGAATGGAGATACCGCGGTCCCAGGAGATTCAAACCTCCCTCGATCATAAGGTTCTCCCTGTCGCCACTGATTACATAACCTGGATAGGAAAGGCTGGCTGCAACGCTGATGCGTTCGTTAATCCGTCCGCTGGCGTACTGTTTCATGGTGCGCTTCCTCACGATATATTCATCGCTAGTGTAGGATTACTTCAAATCAAGCGTGGTTGTTGTCAAATGATTTTTATCCTCGCTGCAGCTGTTATCGCGTGATCAGCGTCAATCGTGGACATAGTACCGCTTGACCGTTCAAGCAGCACCGGAGCATTCCCCAACCCGAGTCATATTCCTATGCGACCAAACGATGTCGAGGATGTCAGTTGCTTTAGAGCCCTGTATCGTACGTCAAGCGTAGGAAAAAATTGATAGTGCGACAGGGAGATCAGGTGCCCTCCCCTACCGGAACGAAATTAATGAAGTAAACAAATAGTGGCCGCCATACGATACCGATAGTTATCGGTCGAGGGTAATGGGATTACCCCCTCTCAATCATTCTTATGACCGCCATGGCATTAAGCACCGCTTTCGGGACAAAAGACGAAATAATCGCATACTCCTGCTCTTTGCTGCCGTCCGGCGTGTGCTCGGAGCAGTGAGGGTTCCCGCCCGAGGGCCCGAGACCGTCGATGGTGGGAACGCTGTCCCAGGTGAAATTGCCGTCGGAAAGCCCGCCACGTTTTTCCCGAATGACCCTTATATTCAGAAGCTCCCCGGCTTCCTGCCAGTATCGTACCAGTCCGGCCGAGCCAGGGTTCTCCGGCCAAGCCGGCACCTGGCGTAACAGCTCAACCCCGGTTCTGCAGGCAAACCCTCCGTCAGCGCTTGCAACGCTGGAAAAACCATCAAGAGTTAGGATGTCCCGCAGGGCTTTTTCGAACACATCAGGTGCGAAAGCTCGCATCTCTGCGTGAGCCTCCGCATAATGCGGCACGCGGTTGATCTGGGAGCCTCCCGAGACCCTGCCTACGTTCACCGTGAGTTCATTTTCATAATCGGTAAAAGCCTCGATCCTGGCAATCACCTCCGCAAGTTGCCTGATGGCGCTTGCTCCCTTCCGGTGGGATACTCCGGAATGCGCGCCCTTTCCCTCGACAGCCAGGCGGAACTCCGCCCTCCCTTTCCGCGACGTCACCACAGAATATTCATCACCGCGTACCAGGCCGGCCTCAAAGACCAGACAGGCGA
>Ga0154692_104_pt2 | contig 27208 bp, 29 predicted proteins | sample Rifle2008BG13ft_FD_116121 | JGI IMG/M metagenome (GOLD analysis project Ga0154692, IMG submission 116121) | Spirochaetes bacterium RBG_13_51_14
GGCCGTGACACGTTCGCGGCTTGCGCCCCGTACCTCCATCTCCCGGAGCATCATCGGAATGGCCGAATCTGCATATTTCCTGACTGATGTTGAATTGTCCTTCATGGACGGAAGCATGATATGGCTCATCCCGCCGATCTTCGCTTCCGGATCGTAGAGGCAGATGCCCACGCAGGACCCCAGAATGGTCCGCAGTATGTCAGGTGACGATGATATGCTGTAATCCGCGATCCCTACATTGATGAGATGAAAATCCATTTACTATCTCCTGGGGTTCGGCACGTAGACCGGCGCCTCAAGTATTTTTCTGTAACTGAAATCCTCCGAAATTGAATGAAGCGTTTCCGAATGTCCGATGAAAAGGTATCCGTGATCCAGTATGCACTGATAAAATTTCGCCACGAGCTCCACCTGATGCCTTTTATCAAAATAGATCATTACGTTTCTGCAGAATATTATGTCAATATCTTTTGGGAAGACACTTTTAAAAAAATTGTGATAATAAAATGTCACCATTTTTTTAATATCGTCGTTGACCACATATACCGAGGGATCGCCTTTCTTCTGCGTGAAGTATTTTTTCAATATCTCGGTCGGAACCTTTTCAATCCTCCTCCCGGAGTATTCGGCGATGTTGGCAAACTGAATAACCGACGGCGCGATATCCGTCGCGAGTATCTCAATATCCCACCCGGAGAACAGGTGCATGCTCTCCTTCACGCAGATGGCTATGGTATACGGCTCCTCTCCGGTGGAGCAGGCGGAGCTCCAGATGCGGAGCGTACGGTCTGTTTTAACCTTCGCGATTTCCTGCAGGCAAACCTGGGACAGCGCATCGAAGTGCCGTTCGTTTCTGAAAAAAAAGGTCTCATTCGTCGAAACGACATCCAGCATCTTCTCGTATTCCAAGGCTTTTTCCTTGGACGGGAGCGACTGGAGGTAATTATAGTAGTCGGAAAACTCGGCGATATCCAGGGCTTGGAGCCGCTTCCGCAATCTGTTTGACAGGAGGGTAATCTTGGTATCCTTCAGGAAAATTCCGCTCTCATCATAAATAAGCTTGGCAAACCTGTTGAATTCTTCCTCCGTGAGCCGTTTTATGGTCGGTTCCACCCGTAATCACCTCGGTACACAATTGTTATCAGCCGGCGTCACCGAGAATTGATCAGGTTTAAAACGAGCCGCACTTCCCCGATCGGAATCCCGGAATATCTTGAAATATCATCAACGGCGCAACCCCGCTCATGCAGGATTGAAACCATGGAATACTTATCTTCCGAAGACGAGACGATCGCCGTTATTTCCTCTTCGGTGAGCGGTTTTTCCATTTCAACCGGCGTCTGTGGTGGTGCCGGCATAACGCCGCTCAGATCCTTTTCAATGAGTGTTTTCACGCCATCCGGAAAACCGTTCTGCTCGGAAATCTGTACGGACATTTCACCCCTTGAGAAACCGAACGATTGCTCCCGGTCCGCAACTTTCCCCCCGCTCCTGCTCCCCCTGATCGGCAGTATAAGCTTAATCTGTTTAAAAAATAATAGCAAGCCTTTTTTTATCAATTCCCCCGCATTGTTTTCAGCATTCCGTTCCCGCTGCTCGATCTGTTCATTCTCCGCGGAGAGCGTCTTAAGATCCACTCTCCGGTTTGCCGGTTCACCCCGGAGAGAATCATCCGGAGGGACGTTCGGCTCCTCATCGTTCAGCGTGATGTCCAGAGACTTCATCGCTCCGGATTGTTCCAGCAGACGCCGCAAAACCCGGATCCTTCTTTCAAGGATTGAAATGTTCCGCTCGGCCGTCACGTTAAACTCCTTTATGATCTCGTCCATCTCTTTGCGAAGTCTGCGCTCGCGGAATTCCGTGGCCGACCGTTCCAGCTTAAGGCTTATGACCAGATAGAGAACGGCGCCGAGAAATATATTAAACAGCAACAAGAAGAAAAACTGCATAGCATACCCTCTCGAATATTGTTTTCATAATTGTGCCGGACAGATCCTCTGCACTCGGCACCGGTAATGGGTTTGATATAAAAAAACTTCAGTATATAACAATAGCGAATTTGTCTCGCGAGTTAGCTATACGAATACCCTTGACACCCGATCCTCACAGGATGTGCCGGTGAGGCGCAACGGGAGAGGCATTTCGCCATTATCTGGTCGCCGTCCATTGATTATGTCGCATTATACAGCGGTAAAAAACCATCACTTCAATATATCGACTATATTCCCCATCCGATCGTCGGAGCTCCGCCCTTTTTTCGCGGCCTTCCTGCCGCCAGCTTCATGACCTTCCCTGGCCTGTTCCCTTTTTTTCTCTTCCTTTTTTTGTTGGTCATGGATGACGGCGCTCTCGCCTTTCTTGGATTCGTCCAGCTTCGTGTTCACCAGCCGCGCCTTCTCGCCGGACTCCTTTTCCAGCATGTGCTGCTGTTCCACCACGGCCTCGGTCCGCGCCTGCTGTTCACGCCCCACTTCTGTGAGCTGGGACATGTTCGTCTGTAAATCAATAGGCCTGATAGCCATAGGGCAAACCCTACCTTCTTCTCCGGGTGATGAGCACCCTGCTGTCAACCCCCGCGGGCGCCTCGTATTCGGAAATTTTTATCTGGTCGCCCTGCAGAGAAAATTTCACATGATTGTACGGGTCCTTGAGGATGAAGCTTTTGTCCTTGATGTATATTTCGACGCCGGAATTGGCGGTCCGCTCGGCGCAGACCCTTCCTTTATGTTCAACCATGTTGATATATGAATTCACTTCGTCCAGCTCGCCCTTGATCTCATCCATTCGCTCATTCAGCTTCGCGTTCCGCGCGTTGAGGTCTTTTAGCAGCTTCTCTCTCTCCGCCGGGAGCTTGCCTCCCGCATTCCGCTTCTGGGTCTCCAGCGTCCGAAGATTCAACTTGAGCTGTGTCTGCTCTTCTTCGATTTTGTTTTTCATCACCGTCAGGTCTGACAGCTGCTGCAGCACCTTCGGATGAATCCCGACCCGTATCTCGGTCCTCGTCGATACGTCGGTCCCCAGATATCGAGCATTCACCTCATCGCCCGCCCTGATCACCCCGCCGACGATCCGCGCCCGCTTGCCATTTGAAAAAATACGGCCTCCCGCGTCAACGTTGGAATGCATGATGCCCTCGGGCACGATCACGTCATTTTCGGCAAAGACCGTAGCGTTCTGTATGAACTTTGAATATATGTTCCCGCCGGTGGACTCGATCTTAGCCTGATCGCGGCCATTGATGCCCTGGAATACGATAATATCTCCCTCCGCCTCAAGGAACGCCTTCTGCACCGTGCCGCGCACCTCGATATTGCCCGCGGCTTTGACCTCGAAGTTATCCTGCACGCTCCCCGCTATGATCACGGAGCCCAGGAAAACGATGTTGCCCGTTTCAAGAGAGACATCCCCGTTGACCACGTATATGGGCTCAACACTTATTCTGCCTGCCTTGAAGGTCACCTGGCCGTTGATCTCCGCGGTGAGCTCGGTGCCGTCCTCGGAAAGGATGGTCCCCTTGCCGTGCTGTATCTTGACATCCTTACCCGGTCTGGCCGGCAGGATCTTGTTGGTTATGGTGCGGCCCGGCACCCCCTGCTCGGCGGGGACCTTAACCGCAAGGAGCTGGCCAACGACCACGTTCTCAAGGAGCTCAAGGTTCCTGAAATCCACCTTCCCTGATTCATCCTCCTCGAAAGAAACGCCCTTGGTGTCGACGCGCACCTTGTACTCGACATAAGCGTCCTTGCCGTTCACGGTTCTTGTGCCCTCGGCCGCCAGAAGGGGTCGGGAATAATTCATTTCGTCGAGATAACTCTTTATCTCTTTCTCTTTAATGCCGATTTTCACCCCGGTCTTTTTCAGCGCGTCAATGACCTCGTCGTACTCCATGTGCCTGCCGTAATAGCGCGGCGGCACAAAATGGACGAATGCCTTCATTTCATCCTCGGAGACTTCGATGTTCATGGTGCCGTCATACTCGGGGCTGGGCGTCCACGAGCCAATTTTCACCGTCTTCCCGGAAGCATTGCTCACTTCCTTTCCAATTTTCCCCGGGTCCGACGGCGTGATCTTCATCGAATAAAGCTTGTTGTTTACTTCGTCGACGGATACCTTCGCGCCCTTTCCTCTGGCCGGAATCAGGACGAGCCATATGCCGGTCTTGGTGACGCGGATCCGGAAGGTACCGTCCGCATCTGCTTTTACGACGGCCCCCGGGCCGTGTTCCCGGGAAAGCTTACTCTCGAGGGCGGACAATTCACCAAGCTCATGTGAATCCGCCAGCGGTATGACCAGAACCCGGTAAGGAGCGCGACCGATTCCAAGGAATCCGCGGGTCCCCTTTTGGAGAATCTGATAATCGAGCAGAGTAACATCGATACCGAGTTCTCTCGATGCGAGTTCAAGCGCCTGCCGCACCGAATCGGCATATACCTCGACTGCGTTGTCGTCGGACTGACCGGCTGACGCCTCAATGCCTGTGAATAAATCCTTTATACTAGCCATCGAAACTCCTATGAAAAATTGTACCGGGAAGCGATCTTTATCATTACGGTGGGCGACGTGATGCGGCGGATGCCGGTTTATCCTACGATATTTGACTTGATCCGTCCGAGCCTTCCGCGCAGTCTCATAATCGCCTTGGTATGCAGCTGTGAAACCCTGCTTTCGGTCACCTCCAGAACATCGCCGATCTCCTTCAGTGTCAGGTCCTCATAATAGTAGAGAACGATAACCTTTTTCTCTTTGTCCGGAAGCTTCTTGATCGCATCTATAATATAATCGCGGATTTCCTGCTTTTCAATTAAAATATCAGGATTCATGTTTTCCGGTGCTTCCAGCGTTTCGAGAATGGAGAGCTCGTCGCTGTCGTCGCCCAGGTACCATATATCATTGAGGGAGAGCATCGATGTTCCGGATAGCTTGGAGAGGAGCGTCTGGAATTCCTCGGCTGGGATGCCGAGCTCCCGGGCGATCTCTTCATCCTCAACGGTGCGGCCCATCTTGTTTTCCAGCTCGGATATGACCAGCTCCACCTGCTTCGCCTTCTGGCGGATGGAGCGCGGAATCCAGTCGATGGAGCGCAGCTCGTCGAAAATAGCGCCGCGGATCCTCGTCATCGCGTATGTCTTGAATTTAATTCCCCGCGCAGGATCAAATTTGCTGATGGCATCGATGAGCCCGAAAATTCCGTAGGAGACCAGGTCGTCAAACTCGATGTTTGACGGCATGCCCATGGATATTTTGCCAGCCACGTATTTCACCAGGGGAGCATATTTCACCACGAAATAGTCCCGGATATCCTGGTTATTATTCTTGATGAATTTCTCCCACAGCTTGTCTTCCCCGATTTCGTCCAGCTCTTTAAATTTTTTATTATTCATACCTGCTACCCGGATGTTATTCTCTATCCTTGCTCATCATGGTCCTCACCGCTTTCGCCATTATCTTCGGCTCATATCTCGCCATCTTCTCCTTCGCCAGTATGTGCTTCCCCAGCTTCCCGGCCCCGGTATTTATCGAGCCGCCGACGCCGGGAGCCGAACTATACTGCGTCAGGGACTCCTTATCCAGCTCACTGAACTCATCGGACGGTCCGGCTTCCGGCAGGTCCTCGGAAGCGGAGGTCGAAGGTTTCGCTTCCTCGTCGGCGGCAGTCTTCATCGAACCGGCTTGTGTATCCATGTAAAGGTCTTCGGCTTCCTTCCCGATACTCATCGATGCGATGGCTGCCAGGAAGTCGTACACCTCCGGGACGAATTTTTTCAAAATAACGCAAATCCCGTACCCGATGCCCGCGAACAATACTGTTAAAATGACGGCCCGGAGCAGGACGATATTCCATTTGATTCCCGCAAGGAATCCGGTGAAGAAGGACAGAATAAGCGCGGCGGATCCAAACAGCGCGGTTGACTTATATTCGAAACTGATATTTTTTATACTGACCATGCCGATACTCTGATATCCATTCTACACTGATGTTACTATAGACACACCTGCAATTGACGATCAATACTTTTTCTACTGATCATCCTCATCCTCTTCATGCGATATGAACAGGTTTTTAAAGAATGACGCTAGCCCGGAACCCCTCCCAGAGCCAGCCGACTTATTACCGATACGCTCCGCAATGATGGTTATGCACCCTGACGCCTTTGACTTCGGGTAGCTCACGATAAAAGGCTTCTGATTCCGCACCGACTTGGGCACGTAAATATCATCAAAAATGAAACCGAGGTTTTCCACCTTAATATTTAAAAACTGGCCGGCGATATTTATCACCCGCTGTGCAACCCGGTTCCCCTCGGCCACCGACAGCACCCGGTTCACGATGATTTTGATGATTTTGTCCGGCGACTGGGCGGCGATCGATTTGATGATGCCGTACGCATCGGTAATGGCCGTTGGCTCCGGCGTGGTAACGACAATGATCTCATCGGCAGCCATGACGAAGCAGAGAACATTCTGAGATACGCCCGCGCCGGTGTCGATGATCATGTAATCATCTGAATCAAGCTCCGCAACGGAGCCGATGAAATCATTACGCTGCTTCGGGTCCAGGTTGGCAAGCTGATGGAATCCGGACGCACCGGCGATGATCTTGATTCCCTCCGGCACCTCGATCACGATATCCTTCAATTTCTTCTGTCCCTTGATGACGTGATAGAGGTTATACTTGGGAATGATGCCGAGAATGACGTTGATATTCGCGAGACCGAGGTCCGCGTCCAGGAGCGTAACCGTGGAGCCGCCGCGAGCAAGCGCTATTGACAGGCTTACCGCTACGCTCGTCTTCCCCACGCCCCCCTTGCCACTGGTTATGGCGATGGTCTTGGTCTTTTTCTGTTTCTTGGTGTCACTCTCGAGCACCAGTCTTCTGAGGTTTGCTGCCTGATCCAACGGGGACCTCCTTACGCTTTCATGCCTGTATTAATTATAAACATTCCCTATCATCATGTCAACAATCTTGTTCGGGTCGGCGATAACGATGTCATTCGGAACCTCCTGCCCGTTTGTGTAATAGGATATCGGCTTATGATACTTATCGGCAATATCTATGACATTTCCAATATACGAAGTTTCATCAACCTTCGTAATAATGATGCTGTTGAAATGTATGACGTCGAAAGCCCTGAAAACGTCATTCAGGTCGCTCTTTTTGGTGTTGGCGCTGACGCAGAGTATCTTATCACAGTCGAATTCGACGGAATCAGCGAAGCTCTTGATTTCTGAGATCTTGAGGTCGTTCCGGTGGCTCCTTCCGGACGTATCCACCATTATGATATCCGACGTATCCATGGCGATGACGTCCTTAAACTCTCTCTGACTGTTTACCGTGTGAATCGGGATATTCATGATTTCGGCGTACTTTTTGAGCTGTTCGGTAGCAGCGATCCGATAGTTGTCTATGGTCACGAATGCCACCGAGTGTCCCTCCCTGAGCGAATTGATGGCGCCGAGCTTGGCCATGGTCGTTGTTTTGCCCACTCCGGTGGGGCCGATGAACATCACGATTTTCTTCCGGTTGCTCGATTTGATCGGACCGGTGGTGACGATTTTGCTCTTCAATAAGTCCTTGAGGCTTTTCTCGATTTTATACTTGTCCTTCAGATCTTCCCTGCTGATGGAATTCTTCATTTCAGTGATGATAGCCGAGCACTGTTCATCATCAAAATCATTGTTCCTGAGAATCTGCATGAAGGGCCGGATGTTGATCTCCTCGCCGGACAGGGATTCGTAGGCGTTCATCCGGTCCGACGTGATTTTATAAATCGCCCGCTTGATCTCTTCCAGCTCCTTCTCAAACCTGGTGCCGCCAGCCCCCGGCGGTTCCTCGGTCGCTCTTTTCGGCAGCTCTGCGCTTTCCTGGCCGGGGGTGGTCATCGCCGTTTCCGGTGCGGTTTTTGTTTGACCGGCCATGCCGGCATAGACCTCATTCAGCTTTTCGCTGAAGGTAAAACCGGCCGGCTTGCTCGGGGCCTGATCCTTTCCAGGCGCGGCAGAGCCCGCACCGGCGGCACGGCTGACGGTTTCGCCGATACCACTCTTTGGCAACTGAGCAGTCATCCTGTCGCCGCTGTCATCAACTGTAAAATCGATCTTCTTTTTATTCCCGAGAAGGCTCGACTTGAATTTCCGCTCCTGCACCGCGGCGGTGAGCTCCACCACCTCCCGGGCAAAAATCTTAGAGTTAAAGAGCCCTCCCTCTTTCACGAATTTATGGCTGATAGGAATGGCGTCGTCGCCGTACTCCATTTTGAGCTTCATCATGACTTCATTGTAATTATTGCCTCGGATTTTTAGGTATCTCATGGCAGACACTCCTATCGTAAAATCATTGTATAGTATTGAGCAGCACGGTTCATGGACCGCGCCTATCGCATTTTCACACTTACACCTCACCCCGCCTCCGGCGCGCCCTCTCCCACGGGAGAGGGCTCTCTGTTAACACATCCTGTTCAACACCCCCCCTCTCCCGCTGGGAGAGGGGGCCGGGGGGTGAGGTCCTCACGCTATGCGGCGCTCGTTAACAGCGCTGAAACAACCACGTTCACCTTCACCGCGCTGGATATTTCATTGTAGGACAGCACCACCGGCGACGGCAGCTCCCGCTCCAGGAGCGCAAAGGTGACCCGGCGTATCTGCGGCGCAACCAGAAACACCGGCGCGTGACCCATGGCCTTGGACCGGCGGTACGCCTCCAGCAGGGCGGACACCACCGTCTGGTGGGTTGTGGGGTCCATGGCCAGCACCGGCCCTTCTATCGGGTCCTCATGTATTGAATTTCTGACGATGCTTTCAATATCCGGATCAACCGTGATGACCGACAGCGTATTGGTCTGGTCCACGTAATCCCTGGTTATCTGCCGAGAAAGGGCGATCCGTACATACTCCGTGAGAAAGCTCGGGTCCTTTGAATAGCTCACGTAGCTGGACAGCGTTTCCAGGATGGTGACGATATTCCTGATCGAAACCCGTTCGCGCAGCAGGCTCTGGAGCACCTTCTGAATTTCGCCGAGGGTCATTTTGTGCTCCTCAACGAGCTCGCTCACCACCGCCGGGTAATCCTCCTTGACGGTATCGATGAGCTTCTGCACTTCCTGCCGTCCCAGAATCTCGTCGGCGTGTCGCTTGATGATCTCCGTCAGGTGCGTGGCGATTATAGTGGGGCAGTCCACAACCGTGTACCCCCTGCTTTCAGCGATATCGCGGACGTCGATCTTGATCCATATGGCCTTCAGCCCGAACACCGGTTCGGTGAATTCAACGCCCTCGATCTTCTCGGCGACCTCGCCGGCATCCATGGCCATGAGCTTGTCCACCTGCAGGGAGCCGCGGCCCACCTCCACGCCCTTGATGAGGATCGAGTACGCCTCGGACTCAAGCTCCATGTTGTCCCTTATCCGGATGGGCGGCACGATGAGCCCCATGTCCAGGGCGCTGCGGCGCCGTATGTTTGTTATACGCTCCAGCAGGGTCCCGCCCTGCTCGGGATCGACCAGGGGAATAAGATTATATCCTATCTCAACCTCAAGCGGATCCACCTGGACCAGCTGCGTCACCTCCTCAGGTTTGTGCTCCTTGAGCGCCGCTTCCTTCTCCTTACGCTCCACCTTCTGACGCTCCTCGCTCTGCGAGCGGATGAGGATATACCCCATGGCGCCCAGTCCCAGGGAAAGTATCAGGAGGGCAATCTTCGGGAAGCCGGGCAGGAGAATCGCGGCGCCCAGGGTGGCGGCGGTGATCAGGAGGGCTCGCGGCTGGGAACCGAGCTGATCGCCCATATCTTTGCCGAGGTTTTCATTGGACACGGCCCGGGTCACAATGATACCGGTTGCCGTGGTGATGAGCAGGGAAGGCACCTGGGCCACGAGTCCCTCGCCGATGGTCAGCAGGGTGTAGGTTTTAAGCGCAACGTCGAACGGCTCACCCCGCATCACCATGCCGATGATGAAACCGCCGATGATGTTGATAAAGGTTATGACGATAGCGACTTTCACGTCGCCCTGCACGAATTTCGAGGCACCGTCCATGGCCCCGTAGAAGTCGGCCTCTTTGCGTATTTCATCCCGGCGCGTACGCGCCTCGTCTTCGGTGATGAGCCCGTTGGAAAGATCGGAATCGATGCTCATCTGCTTGCCGGGCATGGCGTCCAAAGTGAACCGGGCAGCCACCTCGGCCGTTCGCGTGGCGCCCTTGGTGATGACGATGAACTGAACCGCCACCAGGATGATGAATATGATGAAGCCCACGACGTAGTTCCCCCCCACGACGAACTCGCCGAAGGCCCGTATGATCTTGCCGTCGAAGGCGGCTCCCTGGAGCAGAATGAGCCGCGTTGAGGATACGTTGAGAGCCAGGCGGAACACCGTCGTTATCAGGAGGAGCGAAGGAAAAACTGAAAAGTCGAAGGTCCGCCCGATGAACATGACTATCATCAATATCAGGAGGCCCGACATGATGCTGATGGCCAGAAGAAAATCCAGGAGGAACGTGGGCAGGGGTATGATGAGCATTATGACCACGGCAACGACGCCGATGCCCAGCAGGATATCGGTTTTCTGCATCCACTGCGTGTCTTCGAATAATGCCGCCAAACCGCGTCGTCTTCTTTCAGCCATTATAGCACCTCACCCCTATATTGCCTCCTGCAGTCTGCGGAACCGATCGGGAAACTTGCGGATGATCTCACCGTACACCAGAGAAACGGCGTAAAACAGGTCCTCGGGGATAATGTCGCCCACATCCAGGCGCCGGCACAGTTCCTGCGCCAGCGGCCGGTTCTGGATAATGGGGATATCGTTATCCATCGCCACCTCCCTGATCTTGAGAGCGATGCTGTCCTCGCCCTTGGCCACCACCGTGGGCGCCGGCATCGTGTGCCGGTCGTACTGCAGCGCCACAGCGAAATGCGTGGGGTTGGTGACCACCACGTCCGCCTTGGGGACCTCGCGGCTCATCATGGCGCGGAGCAGGTTCTGCCGCTGCATCTCCCGCAGACGCGCCCTGATGTAAGGATCGCCGATGGTCTCTTTCAATTCCTCCTTAAGTTCCTCCTTGGTCATCTTCAACGAATCGATGAATTCGCGCTTCTGGAAGAAATAATCCGGTATCGACAGCACCAGGAGCAGCACTGCCGACCACATGATGATCTTGAAGGCGGTCATCATGGTTATCTTCAGCGCCAGTGCAACAGAGACGTCGGGGGTTCGGAGGATGTCATCCAGGTCGGCCATGATGATGAGATACGCGACGAATCCGATGGCCAGCACCTTGAAGATCGACTTGAACAGGTTCATCCCAATCTGCTTCGAAAAGAACACCCGTTTCATGATGGTGGCCGGATCGAACTTGATCTTGCTCCAGTCGAACTTGAGCGGATGCGTTGATACCTGGAAGCCAACCTGGACCACGTTCCCCAGTATTGCCGCCGCCACCGTCGCGATGAATATGGGCAGAAGGATTTTCCCCGATTCAAACGTCACCGCAAGGAATTCACGATAGAGGTTCCGCTCAGTGAGGTTCAGACGGGAAAATGACGACAGGTAATATTTCGTCAGGCGGGCAATGATGTCGTATATCCATGATCCGAAAATGAGAATCACCATGAATCCGAACAGAACGACGATGGCCTGAGGCAGCTCAACGGTCTTGGCCACCTGCCCTTTTTCCCTGGCTTCCCGGAGTTTTTTCTCGGTCGGCTCCTCAGTGCGCCCCTCGTCCTCAGCAGCGAAAATCTGAAGGTCGAAGGAGAACCTGACAAAGAATGGATCGCGGCTCCACCGGTTGTATTTTCTGAATGTATTGATGTATTCGGTCATAACATTATTCATTAATACGTATTGCCTCTCTGACCTCACCCGCGCTCCGCGCACCCTCTCCCATTAAACTCGGTAGAAAGGAGAGGGTTTCCCAAGTGCAAGGTCTCATCCTTCGGCACCTCCTCTCCTTTTTCCCAAACTTAATGGGAGAGGGGGTCGGGGGGTGAGGTCATCATCCCGGCCAGTGCGCCAACATCTTAAAAATAAAGGCGAACACCCGCTCAAGGGAAACCCACATTATTTTGACTATGAGCGGCATGATCACCAGCATTACCAGGTAAGAAATCGCTATTTTAAAGGGAAAACCCAGCATCATGATATTCATCTGGGGCGCCACCCGGGCTAATACACCGAGGCTTACCTCTACCAGGAACACGATCGCAACTACCGGAAGCGCGATCTTCAAGGCCACGACAAACATGCCTGAGAATGTGTAGAGCAGGTATTTCAAGAGCCCTCCGAGAAATACCTTATTCGCGCTCATAATCGGTGCAAGTTCATATGACCGGTATACTCCTTGTATCATCATGTGATGACCATTCATCGCCAGGAGAACCAGGAGCCCGATGAGATTCTTGAACTGGCCCTCGAGCGGAACGCTCACCTGGCCAATTGGATCCAGAACCTCGCTGATCCCGAATCCGACCTGTACTGAAAGGTACTGGCCCGAGAGCTGAAATGCCGCGAATATGACCGATACCAGGAATCCCAGGAAAAGCCCGATGGATACCTCCTGAAGAACCATCAGTAAATAGCCGCCCATGTCGCCGGGCAGACGATATCCCTTGGCCGCCACCATGGGAAAAATCACCAGAGTAATAAGAAATGAAATGAGCGCCTTGATCCGGAATGGTATCAGATCGCTCGAAAAAAAGGGGGCTATGATGATCATGGCGTTCATGCGCATCATAATCAGCAGAAATACCTGAAAGTGGTATACGAAATAATACATCAGCCCCCCATCACAATTTCTCAATCATCAAAAAAATATGGTTCGTGTAGTTCACCAGCGTCCTTATCATCCACACCCCGAAGACGATCAGGACCACGAATATGGCAACAATCTTCGGCACGAAGGTCAGCGTCTGCTCCTGGATCGACGTGGTGGTCTGAAATATTGAAATTATCAGCCCCACAAACATCCCCACCCCCATGATCGGCGCCGATACGATCAGAATCGTGATGAGCGACTCGCGCATTACGGTTATTACGGTTACATCAGTCATCGCACAACCCCCTTACCGGAAGGACCGCACCAGCTCGTACGTGAGCAGGTTCCATCCATCCACCAAAATAAAGAGAATAATCTTGAACGGCAGCGAAATCATAACCGGCGGGAGCATGATCATCCCCATGGCCATGAGCGCGCTCGCCACGATCATATCAATGACGATGAAGGGAATAAAGATGTATATCCCTATCTCGAAGGCCCGCTTGAGCTCCGATATCATGAAGGCCGGAATCAGGCAGTAGGTCGGCACGTCGTTCTGGTTTTTCGGCTTCTGTATCTTGGCGAGCTTGATGAACAGCGCGATATCCTTCTCGCGGGTTTGGCGGAACATGAAGGTCCGCAGGGGATCCACCCCCTTATTGAAAAATGTCTCGCTGTCGATCTTTCCCTTCAGATACGGCTGGAGCGCCTCTTCGTTTATTTTTGTAAAGGTTGGAGCCATGATGAAGAAGGTCAGAAAAATCGAGAAGCCCACGATCACCTGGTTCGGCGGCATCTGCTGCAGCGACAAAGCGCGCTTGATGAAATCGAGTACGATGACCACCCGGGTGAAAGCGGTCATCATCATCATGATGGCCGGCGCCAGCGTCAGGATAGTCAGTAAAAATAATATCTGCAGGGAGAGCGCCACATCCCGGGGAGCGGCGGCCTCCTTGATGTCGAACGTGATTTTCGGGATCGGCATTCGGACGCCGCCGCCGATATCCTGCGCGAATGAAGCTACCCCGAATAACAGGAACAGGAGCATCGCGATGAAAACGATTCTTTTACTCATCATGGAGTCCGTTCAAGTCCTTTAATCTGTTTCTCTGCTGACGCAGATAATCTATGTCCTCGGGCGGCCCGGCGGCCGCTTTGAAGCGTCCGTCACGATGCCTGAATTCCCGAACCCGGCCGATGATCTTCCCGATCTCCCTCACGATGTAATCCTGGAATCCGCCGCCTCCCGCTCCGGGAGGCGGTGTCCGGGTTGACAGCATCCTGACCCGGTCCGCCTGATCCTTGTCCGTTATCTCGGAAATCAGGTTGATGCTGTTATCCGATACGCCGATCACCAGCACTTTACCCGCCAGGTCGACCACCTGTAAAAACTTGTTCTGCCCAAGGGGGACCACCGAGAGCACCTTGATGGCCTCACCGCCAAAGATGCTGACGCCCGCCTTTTTCGTTACGAACCGGTAGAAATAGTAAAAGCCGCCGGCAAAGATACCCAGCACCAGCAGCATTTTGATAAACATCCAGGCGGAAGATTCCTCATCCACGGTCGGCTTGAAATCCTCGTCCTTGAAATCCCTGGTCGGGATCCCTTCTGTTTCATCTTTCTCCGTCCCCTTCGATTTGACAGCTTCCCCCGACGCGTCTGTCTCCTGTTGGGGATCGCTTTTTTTTACGTTTTCCGGCGCTTCTTTCACTTCATCATTTTTTTCTGCTATTTCCGTTTCCTGTTTTGAAGCATGTCGCTTCGGCTTCGCCAGTATTTCAATGGGACATAATATAGTGCTGAAGAAAAAAAATAATACCGCGATCCCCGATATGATATGTGCGCTCTTTTTCTTCATTATTGACCTGTGTTATGTCTCATTAAATAACATGAAAAAATATGGCGATGTGCGCCACCGCCATATTACTGCACCCCGGTCAGCCGTTCGGCCGGGCTCACGATGTCCGTCACGCGGACGCCGAAATTTTCATCTATGACAACAACCTCGCCCTTTGCAATGAGCTTCCCGTTTACCAGGAGGTCCACCGGCTCGCCCGCCAGCTTATCGAGCTCAATGATCGAACCCTCGCCAAGACCAAGGATATCCTGCACCAGCTGGGTCGTGCGGCCCAGCTCTACCGTCAGGGTCATCGGGACGTCCAGGATAAGGGCAATGTTCCCCCCCACGCTGGGCGGGATCCCCTCGTCCAGGGGCGGAAACTTCACCGGGCTTATACCAACCTGACCGCCGTGCATCTGGAACTGCTGCGGCTGGCTTGCCGGCTGCGTCATGATTCCCGTAGCGCTCGAAAGCCCCTGCGCCATGGCGGTATCCATAATATGGTAGAGCTTGGAGTTGAGTACTCCATCAATGGCGAAATCATACGTCACCTTGACCAAGTCCCCGCCGGGCGGCAGATGGAGCTCGGCCCCGCCGCTGGCCATGCTGAGCATCGCCGGCGTGGTGCTGATTCCCCCTCCCAGTGACCCGCTGAACTGCGTCGCCATGGACGAGAGGAGCTGGTTCGTGAATTCCTGAATGGTGCTCTGGTGCGCCTCGGACAGGTCCGAGGGTGGAACACCGCGGTCGTCCCCCATCATCAGGGAAGATATCGATCCGGCGTCGGAATGATTGAACACGACAAGATTCCTGCCGTTCAGAGCCCCGGTATAATCCATGGACACCTGGACGTACCGGCCGGAGAAATCCCCACGCACCGCGTCCTGATGCTTCACCTCGATAAAGGGGCGCGATATGCGCAGGTTCCTGCCGCCCAGGTAGCCGGAAAGCGACGGCGCCACCGAGCCTACCGCGGAATTGAGCGCGTCGCGAATCGCGTTTAATTCGCTCGGGGGAAACAAGCCCCTTCCCCGACCAGTGTCCGCAGCCGCGGGCCCGCTGGTAGGGGACATGATTTCATCAGCGCCCTGCAATAAGGCATCTATTTCGTCTTGTGATAATGATCCGTCACCCATATGCTCCTCCAACGAAAATTAAAGCTCAATTCACCACCAGTTCCTTGAAATACACTTCCTTGACCTTTCCCGATATCAGGATCACATTCACGTGCGCTTTGATCTCTTCCGCCAGCGCAACGCTGTCGCTCACCGAATCCAGATCCTCGTATTTCTTCCCCTGTAAAATAATGTTCACGATATGCTGTATCTGGTCGCGCCGCTGCACCAGCTCGTTATTCAGCTCAACATTCGGTTCATAGGCAAGAGAAATCTTCATCTTCACGAAATGCGGCTCGGCATCGGCAGTGGTCTTTGAAAAATCCGGCAGCTCGAAGCTGGAGAGCGGAGGAGGCGGCGGAGCTGCCACGATGTCCTGACGCTTCTGATAGCTGCTTTCCTGCACGTATTTCGCCACCAGGAATGCTATGCCCGTCACCAGCACGATAAGCAAAATGCCGCCAGCGACATACAGCAGTATCTTGATGAGCTTGGTCGCCTCAAAGCGTCTGCCCGCCTCTTCCTCCTGCTGCGCTTCCTCTTCTTCCTCGATTATCTCTTCCTTTTCTTCTTCACCCATATCAGTCCCTTTTGCTTGATCTGTTGATTAATGAAAGAAATACATGTCTCAATAAAAATATAATCCTTCCTGTTAAATTTTCAACCGCATTCGTCACTCAAATGTAAATAATATTGATTAAATGATGAACACCACGAATTTAAACTTATAATCAAATTAATGTAGAAATATGTGACATAATTACCATATATGACTATTTATGTCAATTAATTTATTCATTTTCGGAAAAGTGTTATGAACGATCATTATACCCCTTTTTAATAATCATGTTTCAAAAATGAGACATCTATCACCTGATTACAATAATGTTGTATGGGCACCACTAACATAGATTTTTCATTAATTAAACAATAAAAATCAAATTTTTTACTCTACAAACGCCCATAAGGGAACATCTTAATTTGATTTTTCGAGGTTCCCTTATATATTTGTCGGCAAAAAATCCTGAGTGAAGAAACAATTTTTTATTCAGTTTTGAGTACTGGATTCGAATCAATTATCCGGCAGAGTCAATCCAAAAAAGGGTCGGGTGAATACGCTCCGATGCTCCATTACTAGATCTGCTATATTCATTTCAGTTTTTCTGTTGAACCACCCGAAATGCTGTAATGAAATGTAATGGTTGTTCCGGGGGGAGGGGTACAAACATCACTTCCGGAGAATTCGAAACAAAGAGGCAACACCTGAATAATATCTTTTTGAAAGACGCCGGGCGCTCTATCTCGCACATTGCGAGTCGATAAAATCAGGACTCGAGGTATTCCATCTCAAACTGTGTCCGCGACATGATTTTGAAAAAATTGCCCAGTTTTGCTGTCTTAAAAACGCTGATGATAGTTTCGCTGAGATCAAAAAAAACCAGCTCTGTCTTGAGGCTCATAGCATTATTCAAAAATTTGACCAGAATTCCTATTGCTGATGAATCGATATATCTGATATTCTTGCAATTAATTGCAATCACTTTCGGTCGCTTCGCCATCTGCTGGTTCCAGATTTTTTCCGCGTATTCAATGCTTTCAATATAGAATTCACCGTCGATTGCCAGAACAATGACATTGCCGTGATCCTCGCTAGAAATTGACACCATGGCCCGCTCCATATGGCATACTTTGAAGTAACTGATATTTATGTCAAGATTTTATTCAGGTATCGCAACCGTCCTTCTTGAACAGTGTTCAATAAAAAACTGTGATGCCGTGATTGGGAGCACAGTCAATACATCACGTATCGAAAACATCTGAACAACGATTAATCATCTGGATGAATATGTTCCTTTTTCATTAGAAAATTGCTTCACCGCTACACACGCCGGGGGTAATTACCCATGCATTGATACCCTACTCGCTTTTTTGCGTTTTATTATGTATCTGCCCCTGGTATGCCACTATTTTATTGATTATTTCATCGGCGGATTCGGTTACGACATATTTTTTTTCATTCATCAGGGTTATAACGGTATCCGGGGTCTCCTCAAGCGTTTCTATGTGGTGATCATTCAGTATGAATTCCGTTCCATTGAGCCTGTGAAGCACTATCATGCATTCCTCCTGTTACGCTTGGTTCTTCGCTCGATGGAATATATGAAATCGTGTAAATCTATTTTTGCAACATATTTTTCTGAGCATCCCGGGTCGCTGCAGTCATACACGGCGTACCGGCCGTCACGAAAGAGATCCTCCAGCCACATCTTGGCCGCGAGAAACTGGCTGGTAGTGTAATAATTTCTGGATCCCCGTTGAATGCGATATTGAGAAGCCCGCCTCGACCGGTTGATTTCGCCCGTCTCCAGCGGGTTCAGCCGTGTGCTGGTATTGAAAATCCCGCGGTGCGTAACCGTTTCACGAACATAAAACCGGTCTGAATAACCAAGATCGTTGCCCACCAGGACGAGGCCCGCGATCCCGCATCCCAGCGCGAATGCAGCCGCCTGCGTCGTCACCAAGCTCCCCGTGGCGACGAATCCCAGGTCCGTGCCGGCCGTCTCCCACAGCGCTGCGTATTCCGGCCGCTGAATCATCCAGTTGAAGAAGCTAATGTCGCCCTTCCACGTTCGCACAGTAACGGGCGACATGCAGCTGAAGGCTATCAGGTGCATCCGCGACGTGTCCACGCCGTAAAAAAAATCAATTGGACTGGATTCGCAGGAAACAACATAACGGGGATGAATACCGTTCTTCATGAGAGGCCGCACTGCCATGTCGACGGCGATGTAGGCAATGTCTTGCCGGAACTGATACTTCCGGAGCTCGCCGAAGTTTCTCTCCAGAGAGGGGCCCGCGCCGATAACAAAGGCGAGCTTACCGCCGAATTCCGGAACGATGCGTCGAAGTCCGCCGTATTTTTTTATCGACGACAGATTTTTATTAAGATTGCGCTTAAACGCGGTCAGCCGCTCCGACAGAATGCCTTCATTTAAATTGCTGTACAGTTCGTCTTTGTCTACCATTGAATTGTTCGCACCGGACGTATCCCCGGGACACAGCCGTCCATCGAATTGTCTACATTAATATGGGTTGGGCAGTCATAAAAAATAGGGCCGGCTTACCCTCTGAGCAGCGAGGTTACGAACTTGACGATTTTCAGATAATCCATTTCGCCCGTATCAATAGGATCGATGGACTCAAGGAGACCGATAAAGAGCACAATGGTCTGTGTTATCCTCGAAAGGTATCTGGACGGCAGATCGGAATTCCTCCTCGTGCGTCCGCTTTTCGCCAGTTCTGAAATTATGTTATCGTAATGATTTCGGTGTAAACGAATATACTTGCTGATTATCTTCATTATCTTTTCTTCCTCGAAGGCGTAGAGAATGATATTGATCAGCATTTTAATGTTTCTTTTTTCGATAATAAAATTCTCCGCCCCTACCAGAGCCGAGATGGGGGCCATTTCCTCGGTGCCCAGCTCCCATTCGAGGATTGAGCTATGCGCCTCGACAAATTCAGTGAAAATTTCCTCGATAAGCTCGAGATAGATATCCTCTTTCGTCGGAAAGTAATGAAGAACGCCCCCTTTGGAGAATCCAGCTTCATCAGCTATCTGCTGAACCGTTATTCTGGAATATACGTCCTTGTCGAGCAGTCTCTTCAGCGCCTCAATAATTATCTTTTTCTTCTTTTTAACCTTTTCTTCCTTTGGAATAACAGCCATAATAGAATCTCCCGGATTTTGTACGAGCGGTATTAATGATTACCGAAATACAATAAATCAAGAAAAAAAACAACCAAAATATACATTATTGATGTTATTATTTATAATTCCCGGCAAGGAATTTATGCTGATCGAATACTTGAATCGCTCGGATGGCGAAGACACATCACCGATTCACCGCTTTTTGCTTGCTTTCATTCACTATGCCGATAATCTATGCGCACGATGGCACGAAGCATTATTTCACGGTCCGAGGACCAGACCCTTGCCATGGCTGAAGAGCTGGGCAGGAATGCAACCCCGGGCTCGGTGTTCGCTCTCATCGGCAATCTTGGAACCGGGAAGACTATAATCGCCAAGGGAATCGCGAAAGGACTGGGTATCACCGATGAAATAACCAGCCCCACTTTCACGCTCCTTGAAATATACAACGGACCGGTGACTCTTTACCACTTCGACCTGTACCGCATCGAAACAAGCGGAGAACTGGATCAGCTCTTTTTCGAGGAATACTGGGATGATGACGGCATATCCATTATTGAGTGGGCGGACAAGGCACTGGACCGCCTGCCAGACGGATATATAAAGATAACGATTGAATACCTCAATGATACCGGCAGGAGCATCACCATTGAATATCCTGGTGATTGACACTGCGTCGCCGCTTGAGATTATCGCTGCAAGCAAGGGCAATGATTTCGCAGAAATGTCGGCGCAGGTCAATATATCGCATTCCGTGACCCTCATGGATACCATTGACCGGTGCATGAAAAAACTCTGCCTCACCGCTCGCGACCTCGACTGCATCGGCGTCGGCGTTGGTCCCGGATCCTTCACCGGAATCAGGATAGCGGTTTCCACAGCGCGCATGTTCGCACAAGTCCTTGGAAAGCCGCTGGTGGAGATACCGACCCATCTGCTCTTCGCTGCTTCAGTACCGAGCGAAATAAATGACAACATCCTGGTCGCATTTGACGCCAAGAAGGGCCATATCTTCGGCGCGCTCTACCGGAGGAGCGCTGATGTCCTGGCGCCGCGTGAAATAATTCCCCCCGGTGATTACCCCATCGATCACCTGCTTAAAAAAATCGATCCGGCGCTGCAGACGCATCTCATCGGAAACGGTGTGGAAAAATATTATCGGGCCGTGTCGGCCGTGGAAAAAGGCATCATCATTCGAAACTTTACACCGCGGGGCGAAATTATCTGCGCGCTCGTTCGCAAAGCTTTCCAAAAGAATCCCGGCGCATACCATGATTACAACAGAGTCCTGCCCCGCTATGCGAGAAAATCGGACGCGGAAACGGCGAAAGAATCAAGGGAAAACCGGTGAGCGGATCTTATTGCATCGGCGGCGGTTTGGTTTCCTTCCTTGTGTTCTTCATGGTCTTTAATAACTTGGCCTTGTAATCGGTTTCCATCGGCTTGAGGATGGAATAATACCGCTTCATCTCATCCTTCCGGGATGAGTTGCCCTCAAAATCCACTCCGACATAGAGGTTGCCCTCGTCATCGGTAAAGGAAACCTTCACTTCACCGAAAATGGTGATGGGTGCCTGTAGCTTGAAGACCAGGTCAAATATAAATCCCTTGGACCGGATGATGTATTTCTGTAAATTTTTATCGTTGATCTTAAGCTTTGCTCCGCCCCGGCTTATGTCGATGACGCGCTGGTGCATGGGTATGAGGTGGGTATTAGCGTCTCGTATCCGGTCGATCAGCTTGAAGGAGTGGTCCTTCAGTTCCAGAACGTCATCCAGGGTAAAATTCTTGCTCTTGGATATGAGCTGTATATAGGCGAAAGGAACCGACGATGAAGATTCGGTAATATAAATAATCGGCACCGCGAGGATGGATTTATAGCCTCGCTCGACGTATCTCTTGATAACTCCGGTAATATCTTCACCGTACAGCTCATGCATATCGACAAAATCTTCATTGATGGCCCGGTATGATTCAGGGTCTCCGACAGTGGATACCCACAGCGTTTTCCCGGTCTTTTTCAAGTAGACGAGGAGGCGGTCCCGGTCATCGGGCTTGAATACATCCAACCGAACAACGTCGCTCATCTTTGAATTTTGCGACTGGAACTGTTCCAGTACAACCTTTATACTGGTCGGAATATTAAATCCTGCGACATCGATAGTATGTCGGGAAATCCGGAAATTGGTCGCCACAACATCATCCGGAGCAACCTTGAATCGTAAATCACGTCTCCCCCGCAAGGCCTTCCGGGCGTTTTTAACGCTGCAGTGAAAATAACCCGGCCCCCGCTCCTCTATCACATCCAGATCGATCTCTACATATTTATCAGATAATCCGTAGATGATGATCGTGGTTCCATCATTTTTATAATTAGGGTCGGTGACCAGCATAACCGTGCCGTCGTCACAATATTCGTTGATAATGATCTCGGTCTTATCAATCGCGTATTTCACGTAGAGCTTGCGATTGGTGAACTGGGATTTCAGAATATTGAGAACATCATCCAGGGATTCGAATTCCTGGAAATCCCTGCTTTTTCTCTGGTTTATCTGAATCAAAGCCTTTCCTCTTTCATCACTGGTGATAATCCACCTAAAGCAGTACCTGCATATATTATCGTTTGATGATTAAATTTATTCAATTACTTATTTTTTCTCCACCCCATACCGGACGCACATCCGCGCCCCCGCGGCCCGGTTGTAGTTCTTGTTTGTGCATTCATTGTGGCGCTGGCATATTCAATGACTGCACGTGACACATCGTTGACCCATGAAAAGGGGGTTTACTACCCACCGTTCTCCGGAAATCAGCTTAAGCGCGGGATGCGGTGTTCAGCCATTCACGACTTCACAGTATTACGGATTCACCTATAAAAAAGGAGGGAACCCCCTCCTTAATAAAATATCAATAAAGCCCGTTGAAAACAATAATCATCACTTCTTTTTTTTGGCTTTCGCCTTTTTGGCCTTGGCGGCCTTTTCCTGCTTTAGTGCGTTTTTCATTTCAAGCTTTAATTTCGCGATCAGCACTTCAACCTTGCGCATCTCCTTGATCAGAGTCATTTTTCTCGACTCTTTCCCCTTCATGAGATACTTGACCTGGTTTACGGATTTAGCTGCCATTCCTCCACCTCAATCATTAAAAATTTATTGATCCTGACCGTTCCTCACACAGATACATGTTATTATATGAAAGATGTAAAATAATTGCAAGAAAAAAATTATGTCTCATAGCCACTGTTATTTGCTTGAATTTGCTCTCATGAAATTGAATAGTGCCATGAATACTATTGCAGAATGTGAGCAACCATGAGCAAGCTACCCATCGTCGCAATTGTCGGGAGGCGCAACGTCGGAAAATCCACGCTCTTCAATGCCATCATCAAACAGAGGAAAGCGATTGTCGACGCCATGCCCGGATTGACCAGGGACATTTTATCGTATAACGTCGAGTATAACTCGATACTGTTCACGCTGGCCGATACGCCCGGTCTCGATCTTCCGAACTCGTCCGCGCTTTCGGGGCCGATTCTCGCCAACGCCCGTGAGTTCTTAGCGAGGGCGTCCGTGATCATATTGCTCCTGGAAAATCCGGCGCCCGAGGCATTCGATATGGAACTGGCGGAGATTGTTCGGAAGCTGTCAATCCCTGCCATCATCGCCATAAACAAAATGGACAGCAGGGAGCTATTGGAAAATATGACTAACTTCTACGAAATGGGGTTCCCGGACATCGTACCCGTATCGGCGATGACGCATTTCAACCTGACCCTTCTCCTTGACAAGGTCCTGGACCTCCTCCCGGTGAAAAAGACGACGCGTCCGCAGTCGGATTTGAAAATAACCATCGTGGGCAGGCCCAATTGCGGGAAATCCACTCTCCTGAATTCACTCATCGGATACAACCGGGCGGTGGTTTCGGAAATCCCCGGTACAACGCGGGATTCCGTCGACGAGGACTTCTCCTATCACAAGAAACGGATCACCGTCATCGACACGGCCGGCATCCGGAGAAAAAGCCACATAACCGAAAGTATCGATTATTATTCCCTGGACAGAACTATTGAATCGATCAGGCGGAGCGATGTGGTGGTCCACCTCATCGACGCCACGGCCGGCCTCACGGAGACTGACAAGAAGATCTCCGACGAAATCATGAAGGCGCGGAAACCCGTTATTATCGCCGTCAACAAGTGGGACTTGATCGAAAAGGATCATACGACCTTCAAGGCATTCACCGACCGGCTCACATTTCAGTTCTACAAAGCGAGCGATTTCCCTATCATATCCATATCGGCCAAGCAGAGGCTCCGGCTGCACCGAATCATTGACACGGCGCTGGACCTGAAAGAGCGGGCGTCGAGCAAAATAGAGACGTCACGTTTGAACAGGTTGATTGCCCGGATACAGGACGCCCACCGCATTCCGCAACTGCAGAGCAAGATCAAGATATACTACGCCACCCAGACGAATACGGTGCCGCCCCGGTTCAAGCTATTCGTCAACAATCCGGAGCATTTCAGGAAGGATATAATCAGATATTTTGAAAAATCCCTTCAGAAAGAATTGGACCTCAAGGGGATTCCCATCGATATTCAGATAGAGGGGAAATCGAGAAAGAAAAAATAATACTTCCACAAATCGAGCTGAAAAAATTGCACTTTTCATAATAATTTAAGGTATTCATAGAAACTTCATTTGACAAAAAGTATCTCGTCGGTATATTATATTATTATAGAGGATCTTATCATTCCATGAAACCGGGGGATGTTATGCTATTCAACAAAAAGTCTAAAAACAACAGAATGTATCCTCGGGTTGACTTTTTCCAGCCGTCTTACTTCATTGTTGAAAACGAAGAAAATTCCCCCACCAATGAATGCTGGTTTACCAACATCTCCCTCGGCGGTCTGGCTTTTGAAAGCGACAGGGACAACCTGAATGAATCCGTGGTAAACATCCTGTATAAAATCGGTCCGCAACTGAGGAAGGACAGGCTCCAGATACGGTTTACCCGAAAGCTGATGTCAAAATGGAGATACGGATGCCAGTTCATAAGCCCTGACGAGCGACGAAACGAACTCATAAGCCAGTTCGTCGTCCAGAAACTGAATACCTGAGCCAGCCCGCTAGATCTTTACTCTTCCCTCAAGCGACTTGATGATGGTTGCCGTATCGGCAAATTCCAGGTCCGCCCCCACGGGCAGTCCGTGCGCGATCCGCGTCACGGCAACGCTGAAAGGACTTATGAGACGAGCCAGATAGAGCGCGGTGGCTTCGCCCTCCACGGACGGGTTGAACGCCAGAATCACTTCGCGGACGGAATCCCCCCGGCACTTCTCCACAAGCGTCCCGATATTCAAGTCATCGGGGCCGACGCCGTCCAGGGGCGATATGAGCCCGCCAGTGACGTGGTACAGCCCCCGGTGCCCGCCGGTCCCCTCGATGGTGAGCGCATCCTTCGCATCCTCGACAACACAGACAAGACCGCGATCCCGCGTCTGGTCCTGGCATATGGTGCAGACTTCTCCGTCGGAAATGCCGCCGCAGAAGCGGCAGGTGAATGTGTTGCGCTTCAGCTCGATCATGGCGCGGGCAAGGCTTTCGACGTCATCGCGCGTCATACCGAGGATATGAAAAGCGATCCGGGAAGCGCTTTTCGGGCCGATGCCCGGCAGCTTTGAAAATTTACGTATTAGGGCTTCCAGATATGTGGAAGACTTCATTGCTACCCCTTATTTAAAAAATCCATGAGCCCCGGAATGTTGAGACCGCTGGCGATTTTCTTCATCTCAACCGATGTCAGGTCCTTGACCGTAGCCACCGCATTATTGACAGCGGTGAGGATCATCTTCTCTAATTCACGCACGTCTGCGCTTTTAAAATATTCAGGATCGATCGATATCTCCTTGATCCGATAGTCGCCGCACATGCTGGCGTGCACTTTACCGTTGGGACTCAGCCCTACCAGCGTGGCGTCCGTTATCTTCTCCTGAATGTTCTTGTATTCTTTCTGGAATTTCATAAGGGCGCCAATGTCGCCCATTCCCTTCAGCATCACTTTTCTCCTTTTTCGATAATCTGTCCGTGGAAGGTGCTTTTGATTTTTTCAACAGTGGGATTCACCGGCTCAAACTCCTCGGCGCCAGGGTTCCTCAGCATTTCAGCCTCCGGAATCGGTATGGATTCTGAATCCTCGGGGGTATTCTTTTCACGCATCATCGTTTCACGGTCGGCGGGTACGTCAATCTTTTCCCCGGGGCCCCCTTCTGGTCCCGGGGAAGTCCCCCCATCGGTTCCCACCACCACCCGGATGGCCCTCCCGAACTGGTTAGACATTTCATTTTTAATGAAATCCAGATTGCGGGCTTCCAATATGCGTGAATAATACGCGTTGTCCGCGCCTCCGGGATAGGTGATGTGCAGCGTATCGTTCTCAAGTTTTACGGTCGACGGCTTCAAAATACAGTGAAGATACTGCTTGCTATCCTTGATGGTATTGAGAAAATCCTCCCAGTGCTTGTAAATCCCGCCCACGGGGGGGCCTGCCGATGCGGGCGCGGCGGCATCCTTTTTATTGATCGCCGGCCTCGCCTCAACCCCGGGCCGTCGTTCAAAACGCCCGCCCCCGTGTCCCGCGTCCTTGCCGGAGGCAGGGGCAGTCTCTTCAAGCCTGCTGATGATCGACGAGAGGGAAGGGGATTTCTTCACCGCGATCATGTCCAGGAGAGACATTTCCAGGTTGATACGCTCCGTATTGGAATGCTTGAGATCCATCTGGAGCTCGTCGCCGATGCGGAACATCAGGGAGAGCTCCTCATCATAGAATCCGCCAGTTACGTCCTTTACCAGGCCGATCTCTTCTTCGGAAAGACCCAGAAGCTCGAGCACCAACACCCCGTTCCGCATGAGCCGTATGGTGCGGAGCATGTCAAGAAATCCGCTTACGTAGCGGGGTATATCCACGCCCAGGGTCGTCACCCGGTGCACCTCGGTCATGACGGCGGGTATATCCGCATCGGCGATGGAGCGAAGGAGACCGGCGTAGCTTTCCACCGGAACGATGCCCAGTATGGAGAGCGCGTCCTCCTCGCCGATCTCGGCATCACCTCCCTTGCGGAAATCCGAGAAGGATATAACCTGGTCCAGGAGCGACTGCGCGTCGCGCATCGATCCCTCCGCCGCCCGGGCGATGGGATAGAGCGCTTTGTCGGAGATCCGGTATCCTTCATGCTGCACGATATTCTTCAGATGTTCAACGATGGGACCGACGGGAATCTTCTTGAAAAAAAACTTCTGGCACCGTGAAAGGATCGTGTCAGGTATCTGGTGTATCTCGGTGGTTGCGAAGATAAAGACAACGTGTGGCGGCGGCTCTTCCAGTGTCTTCAGCAGGGCGTTGAATGCCGGGGTGGTAAGCATGTGGACTTCGTCGATGATGTAGACCTTATACTTTGACTTCACGGGAGCGAAATTGACGTTCTCCCGAAGCTCGCGGATATCATCAATTCCCCGGTTGGAGGCGCCGTCGATTTCGATCACGTCGAACGACATGCTGTTTCGTATCTCTCGACAGTTGTCGCAGACTCCGCAGGGGTTCGGCGTCGGTCCGGTCTCGCAGTTGAGCGCCTTCGCCAGAATCCGCGCCATGGTGGTCTTTCCCACGCCGCGAGGACCGGAGAAGAGATAGGCGTGTGAAACGCGCCCCTTCTCTATGCTGTTTTTCAGCGTTGTTGACACATGGTCCTGGAACACGACCTCAGCGAAGCTCTGGGGGCGCCATTTGCG